>JAALLO010000282.1_pt1 | contig 32817 bp, 28 predicted proteins | sample 7245941 | NCBI WGS metagenome assembly JAALLO01 (sample SAMN13049198, study PRJNA578106) | oil field metagenome | isolation source: filtered produced water from oil reservoir A2 | place: USA:offshore Texas | collected 2016 | reverse complement strand
GGGCCGTGGGTTCGAATCCCACCCCCTCCGCCAGAAGAAACGGGCCCTTAGCTCAGTTGGTCAGAGCGTCCGGCTCATAACCGGCAGGTCCGGGGTTCGAGTCCCTGAGGGCCCACCAAAATTAGGTATTAGGTAAACAGGTGAAGGGTTACGGGAAAGATCCAATAGAAAAGCTGCACATGGGCTGTTAGCTGTGAGCTGCAACCTGTAATCTGACTAAAGAGTAATGCTTAAAAGAAAAATACGGTCCGGTAGTTCAGTTGGTTAGAACGCTAGCCTGTCACGCTAGAGGCCGAGGGTTCGAGTCCCTTCCGGATCGCCATTCATGCCCAGATAGCTCAGTCGGTAGAGCAGAGGACTGAAAATCCTCGTGTCGGTGGTTCGATTCCGCCTCTGGGCACCAAAAACGAAGAAAGACTTGACTACTGTAGCAGTCAAGTCTTTTTTGGCAAACAGAGTAGCTAAAATCACCATGAAGATGATATTGGTTTAATAAACATTTGGGTCCAATACTTTTGTCCTCTATAATCCTCTGCGTATCCGACACCTATTTCAGTAAAGGACCTATTCAATATGTTTGCTCTATGACCAGATGATCCCATCCATGCTCTTACGACTTCTTGTGGAGAGTTCTGTCCTTTGGCAAGATTTTCTCCTGCCGTTTGATATTTAATACCAAAATTTCTCATCATTTCAAATGGTGAACCATATGTTGGAGAAGTATGGCTGAAATAACCTCTGTTTTTCATATCCTCTGACTTATACCTTGCAACTCTTGAAAGTTCCCAATTGTGTTTTAGAGGTTTAAGACCATATTTTTGTCTTTCAAGGTTTGTTAGCCTAATGACTTCTTTTTCAATTGCCTTTATAGTATTAAATAAAGGAACATAAACCTTGTCGCCAGGATAAATAAGGTCAGGATTTTTGAATTGCGGATTAGATGCAATAATCTCGTTAACTCCTACCTGATACTTTACAGCTATTTTCCACAGAGAATCTCCTGGCTTTACAATATATGTGTCGTAGTCACCGTTTTGAGGTTGAGCATTTACATGGTTTATATTAAATGCAAGGAATATAAAGCATATTGAAAATAAAGTTAAAATAAATTTTGTTTTTTTCAATTAAAAACCTCCTTTCAAATATTAGTTTTCTCATGTTAAAGAAAAATAATTACTTGATAAAAATACTAAAACACATAATAATATGCAGCAACTAAAAAAAAAGGAAAATAAAAAAGAGAACCATAGGGTTCCCTAGCAAAAACAGTTTGCTGCTTTTTTATGCTCCAAATTTGTTTAATCTCTTAGCATTAGCAAGAAGTAGAGACATTAGATATTTGCTTTGAAAAAATCCAAGACCTCCGTTATTACAAGCATTTTCATGGAAACGAGTTGCATCATCTCTACCAGAAAATGAACTGTTTATTAATAACGGAACGGGATGAAAACTATGGGTCCTCATTCCACAAGGTGAAGAGTGATCTCCTGTTATTGCAATCACATCGGGTCTATTTTCAAGTAAAATAGGAAGAGCTTTATCAACCTTTTCTATACAGTCTACCTTGGCTTCGAAATCTCCGTCTTCTCCTGCTTGATCAGTTCCTTTCACATGTATAAAAAAGAAGTCATATTTTTGTCTGTTTTGAACGTAGGTTTCAAATAAACCCTTAATTGAAGTAGGTGCAGGAAGAAGTTTCATACCTAATAGGGAGGCAATGCCTCTATACATAGGATAAGTAGCTATAGCTGCCGATTCAAGAGAATATTTTTCTCTCATACTGAGAAGATCAGGTTTTGAAGAAAAACCTCTAGTTAAAAAACTATTTGCTGGAGATTCATTCTTCAATAAGTCAAGGCCCTGCTTTACAAACTTATTTACAACAGATGCTAAAAATTCTGAAGGTTTATTCTGGCCTTTTGCTACAAGTGGAGATTTACCTTCCGATTGTGGATCTGTATCATTAATGCTTGAACCTATTTCTTTATCTTTGCTTCTAAATATAACTACAAATCTATGGCCTTTGCCAGGTTCTATTATTATCTCTACTCCATCGATTTCTTTGACAGTCCTTAAAATATTGCATAGCTCTACAGTTTTCTCGGTAGGGATTCTTCCAGCCCGCCTATCAGTAATTATGCCCTGGTCATTTATAGTGGCAAAATTACATCTAGCAGCTACATCTTTATCTTTAAGTTCTAAACCTAGTCCAACTGTTTCTAAAACACCTCTGCCGATAGTAATATCCATAGGGTCATAACCAAAAAGGCCTACATGACCTGGCCCGCTTCCTGGAGTTATACCATATGAAACGGGGTAAATTCTACCTACTACAGATTCAGCAGTTAGCTTGTCGAGATTTGGAGTTTTTGCATATTCTAAGGGGGTTTTATAATTATAATCTTTGTTTCGTATATCTCCTACTCCATCTAAAACTATAAGGACAATTGTAGAATTATTTGATCTAATTACTTCACTAAGAATTTGGTCATGATTCATAAATACTAATACCTCCAATTACTCATTATCTATATCGCATAAAACTAGAATTGTTTCTGCTTATCTTTTCTAATTTTTAATTTATTAATAACTTTTTTTACACCTTCAATTCCCATTGTAATTTCTTTAGCTAATTCAGCTTCATTTCTAGTGTTAACATAACCACTTAGAACTACCCTGCCCTCTTTAACAGCATGGCCAATATCTTCCTCGTAACTTAAATTCGTAGTACTAAGGGCTTGGGCAATTCTATTATTAATAGTTACATCATCATACTCCTTATCGGGGCTGACCTTTATATTATTTACAACATCTTTTATGCCTCTTATTTCGGAAGCTAATTCACATGCGAACTTTGAATCCTTCAGTGTTTGTGCTGTGCCTATGAGATTGGCAACACCATCTTCAATTTTGGCACCTACACCATTTAATTTATCATTTTTACGTAATTTATTAAGTACTTCTTTTTCCATGTGCTTATCAGTGAAATTACCGTCCATAGCCACAGTAATTTTATTTTCAAGCTTTTTGATTCCTTCAATCCCCCTTGCTATATCCTCCGCCGTATGCTTTTCAGCCAAAACGTCAACAATTCCTGACATGTGAACTACTCCATCTTTACAAAATACATTTATGTCCATGGCGCTTGCCTGCATTTTTTCTTCTAACTGGTCCTTGATTTGGTCAACTATTATGTCGTCTCTAGAAGGAGTTTTATCTTCATAAATCCAATTTGTTCTTTTATCCTGCATCAATATCATTCCTTTCCCCAATATTTACAATTTCAAACTTAATCGCAGCTTAAAAATTAACTCCAATTATTTTTTAGTCTATAATATTTTTCCACAAAACAAGGAATTTATCAGGTAAATTTATTTTTATTCTAATCAAAAGTGCGGAAAAATATTTAAAGAAAAAAAACATATAATTGTAAATATAATACTATAGTTGTATTGAAGATAATCTTAAAAAACAGTAAAATGGTATAAGGGGACTTATATTATATTAAGAGGTGTTAAATTTGGATCAAGTCATTGAAATTTTTTCAAATATAGGGATAAGAGATATTATAGACATGACCATAGTGGCTGTAGTGTTTTATAAACTTTATATGCTCATAAGGGAAACCAGGGCAGAGCAGCTTATAAAGGGCCTGCTAATACTTCTGGTTGCAACGAAGCTTAGTGAGTGGGCTAAACTTTACGTAATTAATTATATTTTAAAAAACACTATGACTTTAGGACTTATAGCACTATTGATAGTATTCCAACCGGAACTTAGAAGGGCTCTAGAATATTTGGGGAGAAGCAGACTTCTTTCAAAATCAATAGTTGAGCTTGCCGATGAGGAATCCGACAGAAAAACTAAGGAAATTACTGATGCGGTAGCTTCATTGTCAAGACAGAAGATAGGTGCACTCATAATACTTGAAAGAGAAACAGGAATAAATGATGTCATAGAAACTGGAACTATTATTGAAGGTAAAATTTCCAGCAGTCTACTCATAAACATATTTATACCTAATACGCCGCTACATGACGGAGCTGTAGTTATTAGAGGTGATAAGATTATGGCAGCGGGTTGTTTCCTGCCCCTTTCTGAAAATCCAGGTTTGAGTAAGGAACTGGGGACAAGGCATAGGGCAGGTATTGGTATAACAGAAAGTTCCGATGCCATTGCAATAATGGTTTCAGAGGAAACGGGAGCAATATCAGTAGCAAATAGAGGAAAACTTTCCAGGTTTTTAGATATAGATACACTATCCACTATAATTAAGGATGCCTATGATGCAGACCAAAATAAATCCCTGATTAAGTTGAGGTGGAGGCTGAAAAATGATTGATTTTCTAAAGGGCATACTTGATAGAAGCAAAATAACCAGGAATACGACTCCCAAAATAGTTGCAATTTTATTTGCCTTAGTATTTTGGATGTATGTCATGGGAGAGGTAAATCCTGAAACCGAAATAGTCTTAAATGACATAAAGGTTCAACTTTTAAACGTTGAGGAATTAAAAAGTTCTGGACTAGTAATTATAGATCAAAAAGATTTTAATGTAGATGTAAAAGTAGCCGGTAGAAGAAATGAGGTATATCAAATATCTCCAAAGGATATAAAAGTCACAGCTGATCTTAGGGGGTTTAACCAGGGGGTAAACAGTATTCCCTTAGAAATAAGCCAACCTGTAAATATCACTATAAAGGACATAAGACCTCAACAGATAAAGGTCCGACTGGATAAGGTTGTACAAAAGCAAAAAGACGTTGAGATTGTTAGAAATGGCATTGCGGCCCAGGGTTATGAACCCGGTGACATGACAATTACTCCGAGACAAATATTAGTTGAAGGACCGGAAACTAAAGTTAATTCCGTTGCAAAGGTTATTGGGGAAATCAATATTGATGGATCAAAGGAAAATGTAAGAAATGACGTTCCCCTTAAAGCAGTAGACGATGAAGGAAAAGAAATATGTTCCTATACTCAGAGTAAAAAATGTAGACATTAAGCCTCAAATAATTGGGACAGTAAAAGAAGGATATAAAATTACCAAAATTGAAGTAGATCCAGCAGTGGTAACTTTGAAGGGAAAAGACAAGGAGATTGAAAGTTATAGTGAGGTTTTAACAGAAAAGATTAATGTAGAAGGATTAGATACTACCCTAACGGCAAGGGCTAATCTAAAACTTTCTAAGAATATACAAACTCCATATCTTGATGAAATACCAAAGGTTATAGTTACCGTTGAAAAAATAGAAACAAAGGAATTTACATTTAATACTAATGAGGTATCTGTTAACAATTTAAATTATACCCTTACTACAAATATAGGAAAACTAGATAGAGACATAAAGGTCAAAATAAGCGATGTAAGAAGTGTACTTGAAGCAGTTAAAAAGAATGATCTAGAACTTGTTATAAATGCAGCAGGATTAAAAGAAGGAACCTATACTATTCCAGTTACTCTTAATCGTGGAGTCGAATTTCAAATTGAGATTTATAAAAAGGAAAATGATAAAAACAATACAAAAGGAACTATGGATAATTCAAAAAATGATGAGACAAAGAAAGAGATAAAGAAAACATATGAGCCTGGAAATTAATCCAGGCTATAATTTTTAACAGGCCACCAGCAGGTTCTCTTATCTAAATCACTTGTAAGTCATTCTCTTTTCTCGTTACTTTTATTTATCTCACTTAATAGGAGAGGTGAACCTATGAAAAAGGAAATAGAAATAATACTTAATTCCACCCACGATGCCATGATAGCAGTAGATGGCAAGGGGATCATTACCCTTTTTAATAAAGCTGCAGAAAAACTTACAAAACTGAAGGCAGAAGGTGTGATAGGCAGATATGTTGCCGATGTTATAGAGACTACAAGATTACCATATATATTAAAGACGGGAAAGTCAGAACTAAATAGAAAGCAACCCCTTGGAGATATAAATATTATTACCAATAGAATGCCCGTAAAGGATGAAAAGGGAAATATAATTGGAGCTGTTGCAGTTTTTAGAGACATAACTGAGATATTGGAGCTGGCGGAGGAAATAACTAACCTTAAGGAAATGCAGAGTATGTTTCGTGCTATATTTAATTCTACCCAAGATGCAATATCCGTCGTTGACCAAAATGGTATAGGTGTTTTAGTAAATCCAGCTTATACTAGACTTACTGGACTAGCAGTAAAGGATGTTGTAGGTAAGTACTGCACAGTAGATATAGCAGAAGGGGAAAGCATTCACTTAAAGGTACTGAGGACTAAGGAGTCAGTTAAAGGTGCTAGATTAAGGGTAGGGCCTAATAAGAAAGTAGTAATTGTGGATGCTGCCCCAATAATAGTTAGAGGGGAATTAAAGGGTAGCGTTGCAGTTATCCATGATATAACCGAAATAAAAAGACTGACAGCTGAGCTTGACCATGCTAAACAGATTATAAGGAAACTAGAGGCAAAGTATACCTTTGAAGATATAGTGGGTTCCCATGAAAAGCTGGTCAACGCAATAGAAAAGGCTAAAATTGCTGCTCAGACGCCAGCCACGGTTATCTTAAGAGGTGAAAGCGGTACAGGAAAGGAACTCTTTGCCCATGCAATACACAATGCAAGCAATAGAAAGTACTCACAGTTTGTAAGGGTGAACTGTGCAGCTATAAGTGAAAATATATTAGAAAGTGAGTTATTTGGGTATGAAGAAGGAGCCTTTACTGGAGCTGTAAAAGGTGGAAAGGTAGGTTTATTTGAAAGGGCCCACGGTGGAACGATTTTCCTCGATGAAATTGGTGAAATAAAAATGAGTACTCAGGCAAAACTCCTTAGAGTACTTCAAGAAAAGGAAATAGTAAGGGTAGGTGGAACAAAGCCCATATCTATAGATGTTAGAGTAATAGCTGCTACTAACCTAGACTTGGAAAAGGCCGTAAAGGAAGGTAAATTTAGAGAGGATTTGTATTATAGACTAAACGTAATACCAATAAAAATACCCCCCCTTCGTGAACATAAAAAAGATATAGAACAGCTGGCTATGCATTTTATAAGGAAATTTAATCAGGAATATGGAAGATATGTTTCTGGCATTTCGAAAGAGGCTCTGCAAGATCTTATGGAGTATGAATGGCCCGGCAATGTGAGAGAACTTGAAAACTTTATAGGAAGAGCCTTGATAAATATGAAGTTTAACGAGACAGTTATTAAATCCCACCATCTTCCAAAGCTCATAGAGGATGACATTAACGATGAAAAACCGAATAATATTATAATTAAAAGGGATAAGGAAAATGAAAAATGTTCTCTTGCAGAGGTTGTCGAAATGGCAGAAAAAGAATACATTAAAAAGATTTTAGAAAAAAACAACTACAATAAAACTCAAACAGCAAAGGATTTAAAAATATCAATCAGAAGCCTTTATTATAAAATTGAAAAGTATAATATAGAAGAGTAAAGGATAGAGAAAATACTATGCAAAATTTTGCATAGTATTTTCTAAACATGCAATAAATTGCATGCAATAATCTTCGTAAATACTTAGATTTTAAATATTCATGTAATACTAATAGCCTAAAATGGGCAAAATACAATAGTTGTATAGCATAGGTAAATACAAAAAGTTGGCATAGAATTTGCGTATAAAATAATAATGGAAATAGTTCAGGAGGTGTACCAGAAATGACAAAGGAATATGTTTTGGTAATAAACCCAGGTTCAACTTCAACAAAAGTTGCAATCTTTAAAGATAGTGAAAACGTTTTACAGAAAAACTTAAGTCATGCTTCAGAAGAGCTGGGCAAGTTTGAAAAAATAGCTGATCAGTTTGAGTACAGAAAAGATATTATTCTTGAGTGGATGAAAAGTGAGGACTATGAAACCTCTCAGCTTAAGGCAGTAGTAGGTAGAGGCGGTCTGCTAAAGCCTATGCCAAGTGGTACATATAAAGTTACTGACGCCATGATAGAGGATTTGAAAATAGGAGTGCAAGGAGAACATGCTTCTAATTTAGGCGGTATCATAGCAAAAAGTATTGCTGATTTAGAAGGAATAGACGCATTTATCGTTGATCCTGTTGCCGTTGATGAATTTGATGATGTAGCAAGAATATCAGGTATGCCAGAGATTACCAGGCGATCTTTGCTCCATGCATTAAATGTGAGAGCAGTAGCTCATAACTTAGCTAAGGAAAAAGGAAAAAAACCCCATGAGCTTAATTTAGTAGTTGCCCACCTTGGTGGAGGAATTTCTGTTGTGCCTATGAGAAAGGGCAAAATGGTTGATGCTAATAATGCTAATGAGATGGGACCTTTTTCACCAGAGAGAACGGGAGGACTTCCAGTAGGAGACATTGTAAAGATGTGTTTCTCAGGAAAGTACACATATCAAGAAGTGAAAAAGAAAATGCGTGGCAAGGGCGGACTTGTTGCGTATCTTGGAACAAACGATGCAAGAGAAGTTGAAAAAATGATAAATGAAGGCGATAAAAAGGCTAAATTAGTATATGAAGCAATGGGATATCAGATAGGTAAAGAAATTGGAGCCATGGCTACGGTTCTAAATGGAGATATAGATGCAATCATACTTACTGGTGGGATTGCTCACTCTAAAATGCTTACTGACTATGTAAAAGAAATGGTTGAGTTTATAGCACCCGTTGTACTAATGCCTGGAGAAGATGAAATGTGGGCATTAAATCAAGGCGTACTTAGAGTATTTTCAGGAGAAGAGGAAGCAAAAATCTATGAAAATGAGGTGGATTAGATGATAAAAAACTTCAAAGATGTTTTAAAGTTTGCCAAGGAAAGAGGACCAAAGACTATAGCTGTGGCTTGTGCCCAAGACTCAGAAGTCTTAAAGGCCATAGAAGAAGCAAAACAAATGGGTATAGCTGAAGCCATACTGGTAGGAGATAAGGAAAAGATAGAGGAAATAGGAAATGAATTATCTATAGATTTAGCGGAATATGAAATTATTGATTTAAAGGATCTAAGTGAGGCATCTCTAAAGGCAGTAGAATTAGTATCAACTGGTAAAGCCCATATAGTGATGAAGGGATTAGTTGATACTTCAATAATATTAAAGGCGGTACTTAACTCTGAAGTAGGTCTTAGAACCGGGAATGTACTCAGTCACGTAGCAGTCTTTGATGTGCCAGGCTATGACAGGCTGTTCTTTGTGACCGATGCTGCTATGAATATAGCTCCAGATTTAAATACGAAAAAGCAAATAATTGAAAATGCAGTAATAGCAGCTAAGGCTTTAGACATAGAAGAACCAAAGGTAGCAGTAATATGTGCTAAAGAAAAGGTTAACCCTAAAATGCCTGCAACAGTTGATGCAGAAGAACTTGAAAAAAAGAATAAAAATGGTGAAATAACAGGATGCTTAGTAGGAGGTCCCTTTGCCCTCGATAACGCAGTATCAATAGAAGCGGCAAAACACAAAGGAATAAATCATCCCGTTGCAGGTAAAGCTGACATATTGATGGTTCCAACTATTGAAGCAGGAAACGTACTTTATAAGTCAATGGTATTCTTTGCAGACACTAAGAACGCCGGGATAATAGTTGGAGCTAAAGCACCGATAGTTCTCACCTCAAGGGCAGATAGCGAAGAAACTAAGTTAAACTCCATAGCTCTTGGAGTATTGATGGCGGCAAAGCAATAAAAAGTCGATAGGCAAAAGGAGATAAGATAAAGCTTAAGAATAAAAACTTAGACTTGAAACTTATAAATGATTCATAGGAGGTATAAACATGAGTGAAACTTATAGAATATTAGCTATAAATCCCGGGTCTACTTCGACTAAAATAGCTATATATGATGATGAAAAACCTGTCTTGGAAACTACTTTAAGACATCCGGCTGAAGAAATAAATAAGTATGACAAAATATATGACCAATACGAATTTAGAAAAAATGTGATTTTGGATACACTAAATGAAAAGGGAATAAATCTAACTAAACTAAATGCAGTAGTTGGCAGAGGTGGACTTTTAAAGCCCATTAAAGGCGGTACCTATGCAGTAAATGAAAAAATGCTTGAGGATCTAAAGGTTGGAGTACTGGGAGAGCATGCTTCTAACCTAGGAGGAATCTTGGCCCATGAAATAGCATCAAAGCTTAATATCCCTTCATTTATAGTGGACCCCGTTGTTGTAGACGAAATGAAAGATGTAGCAAGGATATCAGGAATGCCCGAGATAGAAAGAAAAAGTATATTCCATGCTTTAAACCAAAAAGCGGTTGCAAGACGTGCAGCTAAAGAAAAGGGAAAGACATATGAAGAGATGAATTTAGTTGTAGCCCATCTTGGAGGTGGCATATCAGTGGGGGCCCATGAAAAGGGAAGAGTAATAGATGTAAACAATGCACTAGATGGTGAAGGACCATTCTCACCGGAAAGATCAGGAGGACTTCCAGTAGGAGATTTAGCTAAGCTTTGTTTCTTAGGAAAATATGCTTTAGACGATATTAAGAAGAAAATAAAAGGTAAAGGAGGCCTAGTGGCCTACTTGGGAACTAATGACGGCCGTGAGGTAGTAAAAATGATTGAAAATGGAGATGAGAAGGCAGAATTAGTTTACAAGGCTATGGCATATCAGGTAGCAAAGGAAATTGGAAGCTGTGCTGCAGTACTAAAGGGTAAGGTAGATGCTATAGTAATAACCGGTGGTATTGCATATGACAACATGTTTGTAAGTTGGATAAAGGAAAGAGTAGGATTTATAGCAGATGTACTGGTATATCCTGGAGAAGATGAAATGATAGCTTTGGTAGAAGGTGGACTAAGAGTACTAAGAGGAGAAGAAAAGGCTCAGGAGTATAAATAAAAAAAGGTAACAGGTGATTTCATGTTAAATGATAAGAGAATAAAAATCATAATAGGACATTATGGTAGTGGAAAAACTGAATTTGCAGTAAATTATACATTAAAGCTTGCTGAATTAGGCAAAAAGGTTGCTATTGCAGACCTTGACATAGTAAATCCTTACTTTAGATCAAGGGAAAAGGAAGCTATGTTTAAGGCAAAGGGTATTAAAATAATAGGAAGCTCTATTGGTTCAAATATAGGAGCAGACTTGCCGGCATTGTCAGCCGATGTCCTTGGACCCTTGCAGGATGAATCCTACGATGTGGTACTGGATGTAGGAGGAGATGCGATAGGAGCAAGGGTTTTGGCAAGATACCACAATTACTTTAAAGAGGGATCCTATGATATGTTTTGTGTTTTAAATGCATATAGACCAGGAACACAAAATGTGGAGGATACCATAGAACATATTAAAGGAATAGAAGGTCAGTCAAGGGCAAAGGTTACAGGTTTAATTAATAATACACATCTTCTTAGAGATACTTCAGTAGAAGATGTATTGGAAGGTCAGAAACTTGCTAAAGGAGTTTCAGAAAAATTAAACATTCCAATCAAATATGTAAGTACTCTGGAAAAGGTTGCCCGTCTGCTTCCCGAGGACATAGAGGGAGAAGTTTTCCCTATAAAAATGTATATGAGAGAAGATTGGATGTAATTTTTCTGAAATTATAACTTTAAAAAAGATAGCCTTTGTTTTAAATTATTAACTGATTGAAATTCATAGCTATAGGCTATCAGCTATGAGCCATAAGATAATTTAGAGGAGGGTTGAAGGTCATGGCTAAAGCAAAAGGAAAGGTGCATTTTAAAGAAGATTTATGTAAAGGTTGCGAGCTTTGTACCACAGTATGTCCAGTAAATATAATAGAAATGGATAAGAAAAAAATAAATATCAAGGGTTACCATCCAGCTACTGTTAAGGAAATGGATAAATGTATTGGATGTGCTAACTGTGCAACAATTTGTCCTGACGTAGTTATAAGTGTTGAAAGAGAAATTGAAAAATAATAAATCATTTACAAGGAGGGAGATATAGATATGGCTAAGATATTGATGAAGGGTAACGAGGCTATTGGAGCGGCAGCCATTAAAGCTGGTTGTAAATTTTTCTTTGGATATCCAATAACTCCACAAAATGAGTTGCCTGAATATATGGCAAGGGAACTTGGAAAAGCAGGAGGAACATTTTTACAGGCTGAGAGTGAAGTAGCAGCTATAAATATGGTTTACGGCGCAGCAGGTTCAGGAGCAAGAGTTATGACTTCTTCATCTTCACCTGGTATAGCACTTAAGCAGGAAGGTATATCCTATATAGCTGGAGCAGAACTTCCATGTGTTATTGTAAACATAGTAAGAGGAGGTCCTGGACTGGGCGGTATTCAACCAGCACAATCAGATTACTATCAATCTACTAGAGGTGGCGGAAATGGAGACTACAAGCTGGTAGTTTACGCTCCTGCAAACCTTCAGGAAGCAGTTGACTTAGTAATGGAAGCCTTTGATGTAGCAGATTACTACAGAAACCCAGTTATGGTTCTTGGCGATGGTATGATTGGTCAAATGATGGAACCAATAGAATTTAGAGAGCCTAAGAAAAGAGAATTACCTCCAAAGGACTGGGCTACAACAGGAACTGAAGGCAAGAGAAAGCCGAATATTATAAACTCTTTAAGACTTGATCCGGCTGAGCTGGAAAAATTAAACCAAAAAATACAGGCAAAATATAGAGAAATAGAAAAGAATGAAGTTAGATATGAAATGTACAACATAGAAAATGCAGAGATAGTATTTGCTGCATATGGTACTACTTCAAGAATAGTTAAAAATGCTATAGAAATGTTAAAGCAGGAAGGTATAAACGCAGGTCTAATTAGGCCTATAACATTATGGCCATTTCCACATAAAGCCTTTGATGAAATACCTGAAACAGCTAAGGCTATCTTAACTGTGGAAATGAGCTGTGGACAGATGATAGATGATGTAAAAATTGCTAATAATGGTAGGTTACCGGTAGGATTCTATGGAAGATCTGGTGGCATGATTCCTTCACCACAGGAAATAGTTAATAAAGCTAAGGAAATGTTAGGGGGTGCTAAGTAATGGCAGTAGTATTTAAAAGAACTGAAGGTTTAACTGAAACTCCTTTCCATTACTGTCCTGGATGTACACATGGTATAATCCACAGACTGGTAGGAGAGGTTTTAGAAGAATTAGGAGTATTGGGTAAAGCAGTAGGTGTAGCACCTGTTGGATGTTCAGTTTTAGCATATGACTATTTTAACTGCGATATGCATGAAGCTGCCCATGGACGTGCACCTGCAGTTGCTACTGGTATAAAGAGAGTACTTCCGGAAAATGTAGTATTTACTTATCAGGGTGATGGTGATTTAGCTTCAATAGGTACAGCTGAAATTGTACACGCTGCCCATAGAAGTGAAAATATAACTACTATATTCGTAAATAATGCTATCTATGGTATGACTGGTGGACAGATGGCACCTACCACTTTAGTAGGACAGAAAGCAACGACTTCACCATATGGTAGAGATCCTAAGCATGCAGGTATGCCTTTAAAGGTATCTGAGATGCTAGCTACTATTCCAGGTGCATCATATGTAGAAAGAGTGTCAGTTCATAACCCTGCAAATATAAGAAAGGCAAAAAAAGCTATAAAGAAAGCCTTCGAATGTCAGTTGTCAGGAAAAGGATTCTCAATAGTTGAAGTTCTTTCAACATGTCCAACTAACTGGGGATTAACACCAACAGAATCGCTTAAGTGGTTAGAAGAAAACATGTTGCCTTACTATCCACTTGGAAACTTCCGTAGTCCAGAGGAGGTGGAGTAATATGGTAAACGAAAGAATTATTTGTGCAGGATTTGGTGGTCAAGGAGTTATGTCAATGGGACAGCTTCTTGCATACGCTGGAATGATCGAAGGAAAGAACGTATCATGGCTTCCATCCTATGGACCTGAAATGCGCGGAGGTACAGCAAATTGTAACGTAACCGTTTCAGATACTCCAATAGGGTCTCCAATAATTGATCACAATGCAACGGCGGCAATCGTTATGAACCTACCATCATTAATTAAATTTGAAAAAGAGTTAGAAAAGGATGGAATATTGCTAATAAATAGTTCATTAATAGAAAAGAAAGCTGAAAGAGACGATGTAAAGGCCTATTACGTGCCAGCTAATGAAATAGCTGTTGAAATCGGTAACGGTAAGGTTGCCAACATGGTAATGTTGGGTGCCTATATAGAGCTTACTAAAGTAGTAAAAGTAGAGACAGTAATAGAGGCTCTCAAAAAGGTATTTGGACCTTCTAAGGCCCATCTGATTCCACTTAACGAAAAGGCTCTTGAAAGAGGAGCAGAAGAAGTAAGGGGATAATAATTAAAAAATAAAAGGCAGGCAAAAAATTTTTTGCCTGCTTTTTATTTTTTGCAGGAAAAATATGAAAAAAATTGAATAAGAATATCAATGAAGAATACACTTTTAATATGTTGTTTAGAGCTAAATAATTGCAGTTCAAACATAAAAATCAACAGTTAGACCTTAAAATGTTTATTTGTTTTAAAATTTTCTGTATATTTAAATTATATATGAAAGGTGTACTTTTGTTCCTAAAATTTCTAAGCAGATGGTGATTATATGGTTTTTGAAACTTACAAAGAAAAAATTAAAGAGAGATACTCAAGGATATTTAACATAGAAGAGAACTACGAGTACGGCGATACCAATTTTGATATATTTGCATCATTAAATATGCGAAATGAAAAATATTTTGCTAGTAAAAAGATCACAATCTATGCCTTTGAAAATGATGAATACTGCTTTTTAAAATATTTTAAATCTATTGATCAAAAATCCATTGATAACATTATAGATATATTAAAAAGAAATATAAAAGACTATGTGGATCCTCATCACGAGCACATGTCTACTACAATAAGCGGAATTATAGTTGTGGATAGACTAGAAGATGTAAATTTAATAAAAAAAATAGAAAGATTTAGGTATCAGAAGGGATTTGCCTTTGGTTTCAAGGGCTGGGCTGATATAAGGTTGATTTTGGTTGACCTCCATGATAATAAAGTCATAACCAGTAAAAAAGCTAATAAGGTTGTTAGATTTTATCAACCTTAATAATAAAATATTATAAAAGGAGGCTTCTTTATGTCATTATTTTTAGTATTATTTGGTATTATTGCATTTGTCATTGCTTACGCCACATATGGTGCCTGGCTATGTAAGCAATGGGGAATGGACCCTTCAAAGACAACTCCTGCTCACAGATTAAATGATGGAGTTGACTATGTACCAGCAGGTGCACCAGTACTTTTAGGTCACCACTTTGCATCAATAGCAGGGGCAGGACCAATAGTAGGACCAATAGCTGCATCAGTATTTGGTTGGGTTCCCGTAACTTTATGGATAGTTATTGGTAGTATCTTTTTTGGTGGTGTACATGACTTTGGATCTTTATTTGCCTCAGTAAGACATGATGGTAAATCAGTTGGACAAATAATTGAAGCTAATATTGGTAAATCAGGAAAGAAATTATTTGCTGTTTTTGCATGGCTTACACTTCTTCTAGTAGTTGCAGCGTTTGTTAATGTTGTTGCAGGAACATTTGTGAGTACTCCGCAGGCAGCTACTGCATCATTATTATTTATAGTATTAGCTGTTGTATTTGGTTTTGCAGTTTATAGAAGTGGAGTACCTCTATCAATAGGTAGTGTTATAGGAGTAATATTACTATTTGCATGTATTTGGATAGGTATGAAATTCCCACTAGTACTTTCTAAAAATACTTGGATAGTATTAATCCTTGGGTATATTTTTGTTGCTTCAGTTACTCCGGTATGGATACTACTTCAGCCGAGAGACTATTTGAATTCATATCTCTTATACGCAATGATCGGTGGAGCAGTATTCGGATTAATAATGTATAGACCCGGCATACAGTTAGCAGCATTTACAGGATTCAATGTAAATGGACAATATTTATTCCCACTTTTATTTGTAACAGTTGCCTGTGGAGCTATATCAGGTTTCCACTCACTGGTTGGTTCCGGTACTTCTTCTAAGCAGGTAGATAAAGAAGGAGATACGAAGCTAATCGGTTACGGTGGTATGTTAATCGAAGGTGTACTGGCAATAATAGCAATAATAACAGCTGCTTATATAAGTGGCGACAAATTTGGTGAACTGTTAAAGGTAGGAGGACCTGTTAACGTATTTGCAACTGGCGTAGGTACATTCATGACTAAAATAGGTATACCTATGTCAGTTGGAAAACCTTTTACAGCGCTTGCGATTTCGGCCTTTGCTTTAACAAGTCTTGATACTGCCACAAGACTTGCGAGGTTTATATTCCAAGAGTTCTTTGAGGATGAAACTAAAGAACAGCAAAGTATTCTTGCTACAAATAGATTTGTATCAACTGCTATAACAGTTGCACTTGGCGGATGGTTAGCAGTAGCTGGATGGCAAAAAGTATGGCCACTATTCGGGTCAGCAAATCAATTATTGGCTGCTATAGCACTTCTTTCATTGGCTGCATGGCTAGCAAATAGCGGAAGAAGCAACAAGATGATTATTTATCCAATGATATTTATGTTTATCGTTACATTAACAGCATTAATTTTGCTAATCAAGACAAATCTTGCAGCAGGAAACTTTATATTAGTAATATTTGGAGTATTACTATTTGTCCTTGCTTTAATACTAATCAAACAGTCATATAAGATACTGTCCGGTGAGACTAAAAAATCAACTAGCGTTTAATGTAAATATGAAATAGACTGCTTTTTCAGCAGTCTATTTTTCTGGTTGCATAGGAATTCAAACATTTTTGAAAAAATTGCAGGTATAAAACAAAGTAAATTCAAGGGATGCAAGAAATTCGCAAGAAAGACCCTAAAGAACGACTAGGATTTGCCAAGAGCCAAGAGCTAAGAACTAAGAGCTAATCAGGGCTACCAACTACGAACTACTAACTACGAACTAACAAAGCGTCGCCAGATGCCTTTGTTCCCATAAAGGAACCTTTTTTTGAAATTATTGCCGGTATAAATTTATTGTGATAAAATATAGTAGATTAGGTATTTTACATTATAAAAGCTTATTTAACAATGATGGAGGTTTATTATGGGCAAACTATTTGGAACTGATGGAGTAAGAGGAGTTGCTAATATAGAACTGACCTGTGAAATAGCATATAAACTTGGAAGAATAGGAGCATATATACTGACAAATGGTAAGAAAAAAGCTAAAATCGTTGTAGGGAAAGATACTAGAATATCAGGAGATATGCTTGAAGCTGCTCTGATTTCGGGCATACTGTCAGCAGGCTCCGATGCCCTCATTGTAGGCGTAGTCCCCACGCCGGCAGTTGCATACCTTACAAGAAAATACGGTGCAGATGCGGGAGTAGTAATATCAGCTTCCCATAATCCCGTAGAATATAATGGAATCAAGTTTTTTAATAAAGACGGATTTAAACTGCCCGATGAGGTGGAGGATAAAATAGAAGAATACATATTAAATGGCAAGGATATAGAAGCTTTGCCTAAAGGAAACGAAGTTGGTAGAAAGATAGAAGTAGAGGATGCAGTAAAGGATTATGCAGAGTTTCTCAAATCCACAATAGATGTGGATTTAACGGGAATGAAGATAGCAATGGACTGTGGAAATGGAGCATCCTACATGGCAGCGCCAGCAATATTAAAAGAACTTGGAGCGGAAGTGAAGGTTTTAAATCACAATCCTAACGGTCTTAACATAAACTATAAGTGTGGATCTACTTATCCCGAGGTAATCAAAAACTTTGTCATAGAAAATAGTGCTGATATAGGATTATCCTTTGATGGCGATGCCGATAGACTGATAGCTGTGGACGAAAAAGGAAATATAGTAGATGGAGATAAGATAATGGCGATCTGTGGAAGCTATCTTATGCAGGAAGGCAAACTAAAGGATAATACAATAGTAGCTACGGTTATGAGCAATATAGGATTAGAAAAGGCTTTGAAGGAATTTAATTGTAATATAGTGAAAACAAAGGTAGGAGATAGATATGTACTGGAAAAGATGAAGGAAAAAGGATATATACTAGGAGGAGAACAGTCAGGACATATTATATTCTTAGAACACAATACCACAGGAGATGGACTTTTATCTGCACTACAGCTACTTTCAGTAGTTAAAAAGAAAAATAAACCATTATCAGAACTTGCATCAATAATGAAGGTTTATCCTCAAGTACTAAAAAATGCAAAGGTAAGTAACGATAAAAAGAAAAAATATATGGAAGATGAAGTGATTGCAAGCAGAATCAAAGAGATAGAAGAAAAAATGCATGGAGAAGGAAGAATATTAATAAGACCTTCAGGAACTGAACCACTGGTAAGAGTGATGCTTGAAGGAACTGATATAAAAGTACTTGAAAAATATGCAATAGAGCTAGTTGAGCTTATAGAGGAAAGATTAAAATAAGTATTCAATAAAGTAACGGATTAAGAATTTGATTTGAGGAGTGCAACTTTTTTAATAAAATGAATGGAAGCAGTGTTGTAACTGCATCCATTCATTTTATTTTTGAAAGAGGAAGAATAAAATTATATAAATAAAAATCAAAAAATTCTAAAAAATGATGGCCTGAACGCTACAAAATTCATATTATTTAGAAATGTCACTAATTCATAATGACAAAATAAAGCTAAGTATTCGTTGAAATTTCAATATTTTTAAGATACTATTTAATTAGAAAACAAAGTGCACTTTTTTAATTTGATAATTTCTTTTCCGGGAGAGATAAATATGAAAGCTTTAGATAATAAAGCTAGAAAAATACTTATGATACTTGTAGAAAGTACTGAGCCTTTAACAACCAGCTATATAGCTGAAAAGCTAAACGTAAGTTCTAGAACTGTGTTAAGGAAAATTCCATTAGTGGAGAAATTTTTAAAAAAACATAATTTTAAGCTTATTAAAAAACCGGGCTATGGAGTAACTATTGTAGGCAGTTTAGAAGAAAAAAGAAGGCTAAAGGATCTATTGGCTGGCCAAAATTTCAAAAAGAAATATACTCCAGAAGAAAGACAATTGTTTATATTAATAGAGCTCTTAAAAAGTAAAGAACCTATAAAAATTTATAAATTTGAGTCAGAGCTTAATGTTACGGGAGGAACAATAAGTTCAGACCTCGATAAAATTGAAGAAATTCTTACAGAATATAATATAAAATTAATTAGAAAGCCTGGGCTTGGAGTTTATGTTGAAGGTAACGAATCACTTTTAAGAAAACTAATGGTTAATCTTATATATAAAACCCACTCTGATAAAGAAGTATTGGATATATTGAAAAACTCTATTAAGAATAGAGTACAGGAAAATGATTCTATAAAACTAAGAACTAGTAATAAACTTCTCAATATGGTTGATAAAAAGACAGTAGAAGTTATAGAAAAAATAGTTTATAAAATGGAAAAATCTTATGACTATCAGCTGAATGATAGCCAGTATGTGGCCCTCATTGTTCATATAGCCCTTGTTATAGAAAGAATTAAGCATGGAGAAACAATTGAAATAGATAAACAATTCTTAAATCAGTTAAAAACAAATAAAGAATTTGATTTAGCTTGGCAATTATCTAATAAAATAAGTAAGGCCTTTGACATCAAATTGCCAGAGGATGAAGTTGGGTATATAACTATGCATCTCATGGGTTCAAGGAAGTATTTTATAGACAAAAAAGATGTGAACGAAACCTTCTTTATAGAGAAATATAAGATTATAAAAATAGCCAGAAAAATTATTAAGTTTATAGAATCAAAATTAAGTATTGAGCTAATGCAAGATGATAAACTCCTAATAGATTTAGCAATTCATCTGGAACCTGCAATTAAAAGATTAACCATGAATATGGATATTAGAAATCCTCTACTAGATCAAATTAAAGAAAATTATCCTCAGCTTTTCAAGCTTTCAAAGGAAGCATCCAAAATAATAGAAGATGAATTAAAACTTAGAGTACCTGATACAGAAGTTGGCTACATTGCGCTTCATATAGGCGGAGCAGTAGAGAGGGCACATAACCATATTTATAGAATCATAGTAGTTTGTCCAAGTGGGATTGGAACTTCTAGATTATTGTCCTCTAAGATTGAGAAAGAGTTTCTGAATTTAAAAGTTATTGATACAGTCTCTATAGCAGAATTAGAAAATAATGAAGTTGACCTTAACGCATGTGACTTCATAGTTTCAACGGTGAAACTGTATTATGAAGGTTTGGAAAACGTTGTAGTAAATCCCTTCTTACTCGAAGAAGATAAGAAAAAAATACTTAATGTAATTGATAGAATGAAATTTAGGAATTCTGCCAAAAAAAATAATGCAAATAGAAAAGATTTTAAAAAGGATTTAAAGAAGAACATTAATTACGGAAAAGCTGTTATGCAAATATTAAATAATTTTAAGTATTATGATGAACTAGATATCAATAGTTACGAAGAAATAATAGACAAAATAAGCAATTTATACACTGATGACATAATAAATTGCAAAGTATTAAAAAATGATATTAAGAAAAGAGAGGCCCAAGGGCAATTTATACTAGAAGAATCTAATGCAATTATAATACACTGCAGAAGTAACGCAGTAAAAGAGTTAAATGTAGGAATTATTAAACTACCAAAAGAGATAAAGGTTAATGAAAATAAAATAAATTTCGTTATAGTTCTATTAGCCCCTAAAGACATAGAAAGAGAGTATATTGAATGCATAAGCAGGGTAAGCCAGGAGCTTTTCAAGGAGAATTTATTAAAAAATATGAATAGTAACCAATTATATGACTATATCAATAATATTTTAAAAGATTTTTATTTAAATATAAAAATTTGAAAAGGAGGCATATAAATGAATAGTATTGCAGCTAGCGAAAAAAAAGATGTAAGAGTTAAAATACAAAAATTTGGTAGATTTTTAAGTGGTATGGTTATGCCAAATATAGGTGCTTTTATAGCATGGGGATTGATAACTGCATTATTTATCCCTACAGGGTGGATTCCAAATGAAAATCTTAGTAAGTTAGTAGGACCAATGATTATTAATTTACTTCCTTTATTAATAGGTTATACAGGTGGTAAATTAGTAGGTGGAAACCGTGGAGGAGTAGTTGGAGCTGTATCAACTATGGGTGTTGTAGTTGGTGCAGATGTACCAATGTTTTTAGGTGCTATGGTCATGGGTCCTCTTGGAGGATATGTAATTAAGAAATTTGATGAAAGCATAGAAGGAAAAGTAAAATCAGGTTTTGAAATGTTAGTAAATAACTTCTCAGCAGGAATCATAGGTATGGTTATGGCTATACTTGCTTATCTAGCAATAGGACCAGTAGTTTTAAGCTTAAATAATATTTTAAAGGCGGCTGTTGAAGGTGTAGTTAATGCTAAACTATTACCATTAGTTTCTATTTTCGTTGAACCAGGAAAAATATTATTTTTAAATAATGCAATTAACCACGGTGTATTAAGCCCAATAGGCGTTCAGCAAGCTAAAGAGCTTGGAAAATCCATATTCTTTTTAATAGAAACAAATCCAGGACCAGGTTTAGGAATATTATTAGCATATTTAGCTTTCAGTAAAGGTTCAGTAAGACAATCTACACCAGGTGCGATAATCATTCACTTCCTAGGAGGAATACATGAGATTTACTTCCCATATGTTCTAATGAATCCGGCTTTAGTTATTGCAGTAATAGCTGGTGGAGCAAGTGGTGTATTTACATTTATGATATTAAATGCAGGTCTTGTAGCTACACCATCACCTGGAAGTATATTTGCACTATTAGCCATGACACCTAAAGGTGGATTCTTTGGAGTATTATCAGGTGTAGCAGTATCTACAGCTGTATCATTCTTAGTAGCATCAATATTTGTAAAGAGATCTGCAGAAAAACAAAGTGAAGAGGAGTTAGAAAACGCAACAGCAAAAGTAAAGGAACTAAAAAATAAAAAAGAAGAAAAAGTTGATATAGATGGTTTAGTGACAAAAATTGTTGTAGCATGTGATGCAGGCATGGGGTCAAGTGCGATGGGAGCAACAAAACTTAGAAAGAAAATTGAAAAAGCTGGACTAGATATTGTTGTTGTAAATACTGCGATTAATGATATTCCAGATGATGCAGATATTATAATTACCCATAAAAGTTTAACAGAAAGAGCGAAAACAAAGGCTCCAAACAAAAAGCATATCTCAATAGACAATTTTGTATCAACTCCAATATATGATGAGTTAGTAGAAGAACTTAAAAAAAAAGTGTCTACAGTAAATAATTATAATGTAAAGAAAAATAAAGAAGATAACAATTCAAATCAAGAAGTTTTAGACAAAAAGAATATAAAACTTGGATTAAAAAGTGTGAGCAAAAAAGAGGCAATTAGTTTTGCAGGAAAGCTACTTGTAAATAGTGGATGTGTAAATGATGATTATATTGAAGCTATGCATCAAAGAGAAAGTATGCTTACCACTTATATAGGAAATGGTGTTGCAATACCCCATGGTTCTTCAGAAGCTAAAGAGAATATTATAAAATCTGGAATTGTAGTACTTCAATATCCACAAGGAATTGATTTTGGAGAAGGGAATAAGGCTTACTTAGTAATTGGTATTGCAGGGAAAGGAAATGAACATTTAAGTATTTTATCAAATCTAGCATCTACTCTTGAAGACGAATCACTAGTTAAGGAACTTTCTCAAACTAATGATGTAGATAAGGTTTACAATATTCTTATGAAAAAATAACATTGGTTAATAAATTTAAATCCAAATAAGACTACCTATGGGCCCCTTTAATCTTGGAAAAATTAGATTATAAAAAAGGGATCCATAGGTTGTCAAATTTAGAGCAAAATATAAATTAATATTTATTAAGAGTGATTGTTAGGAGGGCTAAAATGAAAAAAGCTATTCAATTTGGTGCAGGTAATATAGGGAGAGGATTTATTGGATATTTATTAGCTGATTCAGGTTACCGTGTAGTTTTTGCTGATGTCGATCAAAATATTATAGATTCAATAAATGAAAACAAAAAATATTTAGTAGAGACTGTTGGAGAAAAAGTTGAGAAAAATTATGTTGAAAATATTTCGGCTATATCATCATTAGATGAAAATATAATAAAGGAAATAGAAGAAGCAAGCCTAATTACAACTGCAGTAGGACCTAATATACTTGATAAAATAGCTCCAACAATAGCTCAAGGAATAAAAGAAAGATCTAAAAAACAGAATAGAAATTATCTAAATATTATAGCTTGTGAAAATATGGTTGGGGCATCTGAACATTTGAAAGAAATGGTCAAAAAATATTTAAGCGAAGAAGAAATTGAATATTTGAAAAATTATGTAGGGTTTGTTAATTGCGCAGTAGATAGGATTATTCCACCTATGGAAGAGAATAAAGAAAATGATATTCATGTTATGGTGGAAGAGTTTAAAGAATGGATTGTGGATAAAACTCAGTTCAAAGGAGAAATACCTAAAATAAAAGGAATGGAGCTTACCGAAAACTTGATGGCCTATGTTGAGAGGAAAATATTCACATTAAACACTGGTCATGCAATAACAGCTTATTTAGGATATTTAAAAGGATATAAAACTGTGAGAGAAAGTATAATGGATGCTTCAATACAAGAGATAGTACAAGGTGCCATGGAGGAAAGTGGAAAGGTTTTAATTAAAAAGTATGGATTTAATATAGAAAAACATTATCAATATATACAAAAGATTCTTTCAAGATTTAAAAACCCTTATTTGAGAGATGAAGTTGTTAGGGTAGCAAGACAACCCCTTAGAAAGTTAAGTAAAAACGATAGACTTATTAAACCACTAATGGGTACAATAGAATTTAACATAAATAATAAAAATCTTATAAAGGGTATTGCTGCAGGACTTAATTATGATTATTCTAAAGATGAAGATGCAGTTAAAATGCAGAAAATATTAGAGGAGAATACTTTAGAAATAGCAATAGAAAAAATAACAGGTCTTGATAAGGATTCAAAAGAAGTCAAGCTTATTAAAGAAGAATATTTAAAAATAAAATCTTAAATAATATTTTTTCGATATAATATAAAGGATCTCGTCATGGAAAAAATAGTAAAAATAATAAATAAAAATGGATTGCATGCTAGGTCAGCAAGTTTATTCGTAAAGGAAGTGACTAAGTTTAAATCTTGAAATAGAAATAGAATCTAACAATAAGAAAGTGAATGAAAAATCTGTTATGGGTATGTGGTTTTGGAAAAAGGTAACAAAACATGTTATAATATAAGAGCCTTTACTTTGTGTAAAGGCTTTTGTGAAAAAAGTAACATTTTTGTTATATAAACAAAATAGTAGTTAACAAAAGCTTTCAAAAATAATATAATATATTAAGGAGAGAATCAAAAAAGAAAAAAGCGCCAGAACTCAAGACATTTTTATTTTGTTTTGAGTTGACGAGGAAATAGGGTTATCGAAAATTCGGCGGATGCCCTATGGGAGCTCACAGCCCGAGAAGCTTACAAAACCTAAAAGTGATTTTAGGGACAAAATAGCTTCAGTGAGGATTTTCTCCATTAAAATATATGTACAAAGTAAATACTTGGAGTAATTCAATTTTGAAATGCTTCAAGCATTTATTGTTGTGCAAAATTTTAAGGAGGAATTTTTTATGTGCGGAATAGTTGGTTATGTAGGTTTTAGAGAAGCAAGTGATGTAATTGTAGATGGATTATCGAGATTGGAGTACCGTGGATATGACTCTGCTGGAATTGCTGTTCATACAGGTGAAGACGTAAGATTCCATATTACGAAAAATCCCATTAAAGGCAATTTAGGTATAGGTCATACAAGATGGGCAACACATGGAGCTCCATCCGATGAAAATGCTCACCCTCATTTAAATATGAGTGAAACTATTGCGATTGTTCACAATGGAATTATTGAAAACTATATGAGTGTTAAAGAATGGTTAATTTCTAAAGGTGTGAAGTTTAAGTCAGAAACAGATACAGAAGTAATTGTGCATTTGATTGATTATTATTATGATGGAGATTTATTACAAGCTGTATATGAGGCTATAAAAAAACTAAGGGGAGCATATGCAATAGGAGTCATCTCAAGAGAACATCCTGATGAAATCGTTGCCGTAAGAAAAGATAGTCCTCTTGTAGTTGGGATAGGTAAAGATGAAAACTTTATTGCTTCAGATATTCCAGCTCTTTTAAAATATACAAGAGATGTACATTTTCTAGATAATGGAGAGGTAGTACATCTAACTAAGGATGAAGTAAAAATATTAAATGGAAATAAGCAAGAAGTAAAAAAAGACGTATTCCATGTGAATTGGGACGTAGAAGCTGCTTCAAAAGGCGGATATGATCATTTTATGATCAAGGAAATAATAGAGCAGCCTAATGGTATCAAAGAAACATTGATTAGAAGATTAGATGAACAGGGTAAAATAAAACTTGATGATATAAAGTTAACTAAAGATGATTTAGAAAAAATCAAAAAGATTTATGTAGTTGCTTGTGGAACAGCATACAATGCAGGAATTATAGGAAGATATGCTATAGAAAAATTTGCTAAAATACCTGTAGAAACAGATTTGGCATCTGAGTTTAGATATAGAGAACCTTTCATAGATGAAAATACATTAGTTATTGTAGTTAGCCAATCTGGTGAAACTGCCGATACTTTAGCTGCCCTAAGGGAAGCAAAGGAAAAAGGAGCTAGGGTACTTGCTGTAACAAATGTTGTAGGTTCTTCTATTGCCAGAGAAGCAGACGATGTGTTTTATACATGGGCAGGGCCTGAAGTTGCAGTTGCATCAACAAAGGCATATACAACTCAGTTAGTTGCATTTTATATGATTGCTTTAGACATGGGACTAAAGAAAGGAACTATAGATGAAGAGTTCTATAAGAAAATGATAGAGGAACTAAAACTTACTTCAGATAAGGTACAGAAGATTTTAGATGAAGCCGATAATATTAAAGAACTTGCAAAAGAAATCAAAGACGAAGCACATGCCTTTTATATAGGAAGAGGACTGGATTATAATCTTTCATTGGAAGGCGCATTGAAGTTAAAAGAAATTTCTTATATGCATGCAGAAGCCTTTGCTGCAGGGGAATTGAAACACGGTACAATTGCATTAATTGAGAATAGAACACCTGTTATAGCTACTTTAACACAAGAAAAACTGTTTGAAAAAATAGTGTCAAATGTTAAAGAAGTAAAGGCTAGAGGAGCTTATGTGATTGCAATAGCCCAAGAAGGAAATAAAGAAATAGAAAAAGTAGCAGATAAAGTTGTCTATATACCTAAGACAAATGATTTATTAGCTAGTATTCCTGCAGTTGTACCTCTACAACTATTAGCTTACTATGTAGCAGTGATGAGAGGTTGTGATGTAGATAAACCAAGGAACTTGGCGAAATCAGTAACTGTTGAATAGGTTTGGAACGCAAAAAATCCGTTTGTGTCTAATTATAATAAACTCTGCAGAATTATAAAAAACATTGGTGAAAAATAATAAAGTTTGGTGAAACCCCGTGAGGTGTATGCAGGAGAAATCCTGTAATCTTTCACGGGTTTTTTATTTATATAACAAAAGTTGGAAAATACTTGACTGTAATGATATAATTAAATCATTAGAAAAATTGGCCCATATGAAAGGGGAGAATTTGAATATAATGTTAAAATATACCTCAATATTAAAGTCGAGACCTTTTCTATATCTTGAACTTAAAAAGGCTTCACGGTTGAAATTACAAGGTTTGAGTGATGAAGAAATAAAAATTAAGGCTATAGAAGAAAATATTTTTGCTGTAAATACAGAAGCCAGAAAAAGAGAAATTGCTTCAACAGTTATTAAACGAATACAAGTCTTAGATGATTATATATTACAAAAAATTATAAATGGAAGTTTGCAAACAAGCAAACAATTAGCCATATATAGTATTCTTAAAACAGATAGATTATTCTTTGAATTCATGAAAGAAGTTTATAGAGAAAAGATACTCTTAAAAGATTTTATTATAACAGATAAAGATTTTAATATATTTTTTAGGAGAAAAGCAGAACAGAGTGAAAAAATTGCATCATGGAAGGATTATACATTTTACAAGTTGAAACAAGTATACAAGAGAGTTTTATCTGAAGCAGGATTTATTAAGAATGAAAAAAAAGACATTGAAATTATTCCACAAATAATAGAAGAAGATGTTATTAAACATCTAAAGGATATAGGGGACATAGTCTATTTAGAAGTGATGTTAGGAGAGATATAGATGAATATTTATGAAAGACTAGACAAAATTCTTCCTAAGTTACAGGAAAAGCGATTTAGAGAAAATAAGGGATTAGGGAATGAAATCGGCTTTTATATATTTGATTACGATCCTGAACATGAATTGATTGTTAGAGAACACATTAAGTTTTTAAAGCAAAGGATTAACACCGAAGATTCAGAAATAAAAATTAAAGAATTTGATCTATATGAAATCATTTTAGAGATCCTTGAAAGTAAAGGATACCTAAATAAAGTCTTTGAGATGGAAAAGCAAAAGGGAACAGAATATGTTATTAACGCAATAAAGAAAACACTTAGACTTACTCAAAAAAATGATTTGGTAGTAGAGTATATAAGAGAAAGAGTAGATGATAACAATATCGTATTTTTAACAGGAGTGGGAAAAGCATGGCCTATAATAAGATCACATACTGTATTAAATACATTGCATGCAGTAGTAGACCATGTTCCCTTGGTTATGTTTTTCCCGGGGGTATACGATGGCCTTGAATTAAGGCTATTCGATGAGATAAAGGATGACAATTACTACAGGGCATTCAAATTAATAGAAAGGTAATAAGGGGAAGGGAGAGATTGTTATGATACTAAGAAAAATGTTTTATAAGAAAATTGATAGAGACATTAAAGGAGTTATTAAGATTGGTCAAGACGATGATACCAATGTTTATCAAGAATTAGAAGAATATGTTGTAACTAGAGAATTATCTAAACATTTTAGTGAATTTTTTGAAGCCTATAAAAAAGGCATAAATAACTATACAGATAAGATGGGTGTATGGATCTCAGGTTTCTTTGGAAGTGGTAAGTCTCACTTCTTAAAGATTTTATCATACCTGTTAGAAAATAAAGAGGTAAATGGTAAAAAAGCCGTTCACTATTTTAATGATAAGATAAAAGATTCAATGGTACTGGCTGATATGAAAATGGCAGGAGATGTCAGTGCTGATGTAATTCTATTTAATATAGATTCAAAATCCGATGCTAATTCAAAAACAAACAAAGATGCAATTGTAAAGGTATTCATGAAAGTATTTAATGAAATGCAAGGTCTTTGTGCTGCACTGCCTTGGGTTGCAGAACTCGAAAGACAGTTAATCAAAGACGGAACATATGAAGACTTTAAATTAAAATTTGAAGAATTATCAGGGAATAAGTGGACTGATGCTAGAGAGGATTTTTACTTTGAAGAAGATAATATTGTTAAAGCCTTAGCAGAAACAACAAAGATGAGTGAGGAGGCTGCAAGAAACTGGTATAACAAAGCAGAAGAAAATTACACCCTAAGCGTTGAAAAATTTGCTAATAGAGTAAAGGAATACATAGAAACTAAAGGGAATAATCATCATGTGGTATTTTTAGTAGATGAAATAGGACAGTATATTGGAGATGATGTAGGGCTTATGCTTAATCTTCAAACAGTAGTAGAGGATCTAGGTACTTACTGTGGAGGTAGAGCATGGGTTATAGTAACATCACAGCAGGACATAGATTCAATTACTAAAGTTAAAGGAAATGACTTTTCAAAGATACAAGGTAGATTTAATACAAGACTTAATTTATCAAGTGCCAATGTTGATGAAGTAATTAAGAAAAGAATACTTCGTAAAAATGATGTTGCTATAGAGACATTAAAACTATTATATCAAGATAAGGAAGCGATTTTAAAAAATCTAATTACTTTTTCAGCAGATACAGCAGAGATGAAAAACTATAAATCTGAAGAAGATTTTGTGGAAGTATATCCATTTATACCATACCAATTTAATTTACTACAATCTGTCTTTACAGGAATTAGACTTCATGGGGCTAGTGGAAAACACTTATCAGAAGGTGAAAGATCCCTGCTTAGTGCTTTCCAAGAGTCTGCAATTATGTATGCAGATAAAGAAACAGGTACACTTATACCATTTTCAGCATTTTATGAAACGATAGAGGCATTTTTAGATTCAAATATTAGAACAGTAATAATACATGCAGAAGATAATGACCGTTTAACAAAAGAGGATGTAGAAGTATTAAAGGTATTATTTATGATTAAATACGTAAAAGAAATACCTTCTAATATTGAAAATATAGCCACATTGATGGTTAGCCATATAGATGATGATAAGATAGAACTGAAAAAGAAGATAGAAGAATCATTAAAGAGATTAATAAAAGAAACACTTATCCAGAAAAATGGAAACGAATATATTTTTCTTACCCATGAGGAGCAAGATGTAAATAAAGAGATTCAAAATATCCCTATTGATATGAGTGAAACTATAATAAAAATAGGTGAAGAAATCTTTGAAGGAATCTATAACGAAAAGAAATATAGATATAATGCTAGATATCATTTCGATTTTAACAAAATCATTGATGATAGATTATTATCCCCACAGAAGAGTGAAATTGGACTTAAAATTATAACACCTTACTATGATACAGGTGTGGAATTAACAGACCAAGAACTCAAAATGATGTCTACTAGGGAGAATAATCTAATCATAAAACTTCCAATGGATACAACTTTCCTTGAAGAAATGGAAGAAGTATTAAAGATTCAAACCTATTTATTAAGGAAGGGTGGATCTTCATCTACTTCAGAAATAGAAGAAATAAAAATTAGAAAATCTAGAGAAGTTGCTGAAAGAAAAGAAAGAGTCAAAACTCTATTAATTGAAGCACTAAAGTCAGGAGATATATATGCTAATTCACAGAAATTAGATATTAAATCTAAAAATCCTATAGAACGAATTAATGAAGGATTTAAAGTGCTTATAGAGAGCATGTACAATAAGTTAAACTACATTACAACCTTTGTTGAAAGTAATAAAGATTTAAATGATATTCTACTTGAAGATAACATGCAGGTAAAACTTACAGATGATATATCAAATAAACTAGCAGTAGACGAAATAGATGGATATATTGAGAGAAATACAGAAAGAAATATTCCAATGACTATAAAATCTATTATTACATTTTATTCAAAGGCTCCATATGGGTGGAAAGATTTAGACATTATTGGAATTGTACTTAGATTGTTTAAAATGCAAGAAGTTAAGTTACAACTAGGTAATGAGGCAATAAATGGGTTTGATAAAGATCTTATTAACTATTTAACTAAAAGGGATTATCAAGATAGATTAGTTGTAAAAAAGAGAATTAAAACTCCTGCTAAATATATCAATAATGTAAAGAATCTAGCAAAAGAAGTATTTGGAACTGCTGCTATGCCAAATGATGAAGATGGCTTAATGGATAGGTTTAAGAAATTATGCGAACAAGAACTAAATAAAAGGGTTACAGATACAAATGATTATGGAATATACTTTTTACTGGAAGAATACAAGAAAAATAAGTATTATCCCGGAAAAGAAGTCTTAGAAAAAGGACAAAAACTTTTTGAAGAAATTATAAATATTAAAGATGTAAAAGAATTCTATGAAAAAGTATATGGCCTAAAAGATGATTTGCTAGATTATGAAGAAGATGTTTTTGATGTGAAAAAATTCTTCAAAAATCAAAAAGAACAGTTTGATAAGGCTGTTCACAAATTAGAGATATATGAAAAAAATAGAACCTATGTGGTAGATAAAGATACGATTAAAATCGTAGAGGAAATACAAAGCATTGTAAAATCAAAAGAGCCTTATTCAGAGATTCATAGATTACCAAATTTAATTGAAGAATTTACAGATAAGTTTGTCCAGTTACTAGAAGAGGAGTGCAAACCCGTAAGAAGTGTTATTGAAAGTGATTCCAAAAGAGTATTAGAAGAATTAGACTTATATGACTTTGGTGAAGAATTAAAAAGTAAATTCAAAGCAAGATTTGATAATCTATTAAGTCGTTTGGATAGTGCAAATAATTTTTATGAAGCCATTGCCATGAAGGAAGAATCAGATAGATTAAAGATTCGCTGTTTTGATGAAATAGAAAAAGAAAAGACTAAGAGAAAGCCAAAAAATGAACCAATAGCACCAGAAGTATTTAATGACGACCAGCTCAAGATAGAATATAAAACAAAGGTAGTGAAAAACATTAGTGTGGCCAACATACTTCATGGAGTAAAGGTTATTGAAACAGAAGAGGATATAGAAGAAGTAATAGAACAAATTAGAAGAAAACTAAAAGAGCAATTAAATGAAGATACGAAATTGAAGTTAATATAATCAGGGGGAAATATAGATGAACAAGTCTGCTATAAAGAATTTTGCTGTAAGAGCAAGAAATAGACTTATCGAAGATATCACTCAAAAAGCCTATGAACTAGGTATCACAAAGGATGAAATAAAGGATATAGAAACCTTTGAAGGTGGTTTTAGAATCAAAGGTTTAGAAAATAGTAAAATATATAAAAAATATGAAGTAAAACAAAGAGAAAAACTAGTATCTAAAATAAGAGAAAAAGGATTTGATCAAGTTATAGAAGAAGTGGCATATACATGGTTTAACAGATTCATTGCCCTTCGTTTTATGGAGGTCAATGAATACCTTCCTACAGGTGTTAGAGGAAGAAGGTAAAACAGAGCCAGATATTATAAAAGAGGCTTTAAATGTAGATTTAGATATAGATAGAGAGATAGTTTATAGACTTATAGATGAAAATGATACAGAAGATTTATATAAATATTTAATAATTAAACAATGTAATCAATTAGGGCAAATAATGCCTATGGTATTTGAAGAAATAGCAGATTATACAGAACTTTTACTACCAGATAATCTATTGACAGAGGGTTCTATAATAAGGGATTTAGTAGAATCTATTGAGGAAGAAGACTATAAAGACCAAGTGGAGATTATTGGTTGGATGTATCAATACTATATATCAGAAAAGAAAGATGAAGTTTTTGCAGGATTAAAGAAAAACAAAAAGATTACAAAGGAAAATATTCCTGCTGCAACACAGTTATTTACACCTAAATGGATTGTAAAATATATGGTGGAAAATTCACTAGGCAGACTTTGGCTAGAGTCTCATCCAGATGAAGAATTAAAGATGCAGTTGAAGTATTACTTAGAAGAAGCAGAGCAAGACCCAGAAGTTCAGAACTAGATCCTGCTATGGGATCGGGCCATATTTTGGTATATGCCTTTGATGTGCTTTATGATATTTATTTGAAAGCAAATTACTCCGAAAGAGATATACCAAAATTAATATTAGAGAAAAACCTATACGGCTTGGATATAGATGACAGAGCAGGACAACTTGCAGCCTTTGCTCTAATGATGAAGGCAAGAAGTAAAAATAGAAGAATATTTAGAAAGAAAATAGAGTTGAATGTTTGTTCAATACAAGAAAGCAACGGACTAATTGACAATGGAAAATTTGGAATTGACAATTCATTTTGGGATTATATTTTAGGAGATGTCCAAGGTGAAGAAAGAAAAAAATTAAAGGAAGATATTGAATATATCATAGAAGTATTTAAAGATGCAAAAGAGTATGGATCTATACTAGATGTAAAGAAAATTGATTTTGACGCTATTGAGAGAAGGATAGATGAAATTAGAAATGGTGAAACGATAGATTTATTTGAGTTTCAGTATAAAGAAGTCATCTTAGAAAAATTACCTCCACTTATTAAACAGGCAA
>JAALLO010000056.1_pt1 | contig 34106 bp, 36 predicted proteins | sample 7245941 | NCBI WGS metagenome assembly JAALLO01 (sample SAMN13049198, study PRJNA578106) | oil field metagenome | isolation source: filtered produced water from oil reservoir A2 | place: USA:offshore Texas | collected 2016 | reverse complement strand
CTTATATAAATCGGTGAATCATGCCTCACAAATGTACAAGATGTGAATCTGTTTTCGAAGACGGCGCTTCGGTCATACTTAGCGGTTGCCCTAATTGTGGCTGGAACAAATTCCTCTATGTCAAGGAAGAAGGACTGGAAGGTGAAGAGAGTGACGTCAGTGAGGATGAGAAAAAGGAAGAACATCATATAATTGACGAAAGTCATGAACACACTTCCGGGGAGAAGATCATCCGTGAGATCGATGATATAATCGGGCACGAGGATAAAAAGCAAAGTGTTACCACCGAGGATGGAGAGCGTGTTGAATCCGTGCGTATCCTGGGTCCCGGATCATACGAGCTAAACCTTGATTCTCTTCTTGATCGCAAGGAAATTGTCATGGCAATTAAAGAAGACGGTGCCTATGCACTTCATCTGCCATCGGTTTTCAAAAAGGATAAGGATAAAGATAAGGAAAAGAGTAAGGACAGGAAATAATAATTCCTGATAGGGGGATCAGTTGATGGGTGGGGATTATGAAAAGCGTTTCTGGGAGGTAGACGTATTCCGCGGTCTTGCGATCATCTTCATGGTGATCTATCACGTTTTCTTTGATCTGGAGTTCATGGGCATATACGAGTCAGGTGTCCGCTCCGGGTTAATGCTGTTCATAGGAAGAAGTTCAGCCATAACCTTCATTTTCCTTGTAGGTCTTTCCCTGACCCTCAGTTATTCACGGGCAAGACATTTCTATGGAAATGAAAAGAACCTCTTTCCCAAATACCTGAAAAGGGGTATTGTCATATTTTCCTGGGGACTTGTCATAACACTTGTCACGGGCTTGTTTCTGGAAAGGGGTATGATAGTTTTCGGAATACTTCATTTCATCGGGGTTTCAATAATTATTGCCTATCCGTTCCTGAAATATCGTTTTGCGCCTGTTTTTGCTGCGTTTGTCATACTGATGATGGGCTTTCTCACCCATGCCGCATATGTTGATTTTCCATGGCTGCTCTGGATTGGCATCAAACCCGTCGGCTTCTACACATTTGATTACTTCCCACTGATTCCCTGGTTCGGCTTTGTCCTGCTGGGTGTTTTCACAGGTAACAACCTGTATCTGGGATATCGCCGGCAATTCAAGATACGCAACATCGAGAACGATCCTCTGATCCGTGTGCTTGATTATCTCGGAAGGAAATCGCTTTTTATCTACATAATCCACCAACCCATAATCATAGGATTGCTGGTGGCTTTTGGATATGCTGATCTGAATTACGTGGGATTCTGAAGTATTTCTCTGAACTTACTTTGTGAATGTGCCTTCACTGTATTCCTCAAATGCCCGTCTGGCTTCCTCTTCGGTATTCATGACAACCGAACCCATCCATGCTATCGGTTCGCTCAGTGGCTTGCCCACCATAAGCAGGACCCTTGCATTTTCCTCTTCAGCCTTTATCTCCACCCAGTAATCATGTTCGAATATGGCCAGACTTCCGCTGTCTGCAACAGGTCCGAGTTCCGGGTGCATTCTGGCTTTTCCCTCGAGGACATATGCCAGTACTGTATATTCCTTCTCTGTATAATGCCTGAAAGAGCCGTTGGCAGGAATTCGCAAATCCATATATTCGATTTCTGTGGTAATGTTCTCCACGGGACCGTGCATGCCCTCCGCATCCCCGCATATCACTTTTATGAATGTTCCGTTTGCGGTGTGAGCTCCGGGTATCTGCTCACTTTTTATTCCTCTGTATCTTGGCTCTGTCATCTTATGGGATGCAGGCAGGTTAACCCATAGCTGCAATCCCCAGAGCTCTCCGTTCTCATCCCCCTCCGGCATCTCCTGGTGTACTATTCCGCTGCCTGCAGTCATCCACTGCACATCGCCGGGACCGATCACTCCTTCATTTCCCTGATTGTCACTGTGTGTGACCTTTCCGGCCAGCATATAGGTGATTGTATCGATACCTCTGTGCGGGTGGTACGGGAAGCCTGCTTTATATTCCTCCGGGTTGTCCGAATGGAATTCATCAAGCATCAGAAAAGGATCTGTCTCACTTGCCTGATGATGACTGAAAGCTCTTCTCAGATGTACGCCTGCACCTTCGGTTACAGCCACGCTTTTAATTATTCTGCTTACTGTTCTGGTATTTTCCATTAATCCCCACTCCCTTAATTGACCTTTATCTAATCTATGTTCACTTATCCGTTAAAACATCCTGCTGTAAACTTTCAAAAATAATGGCGTTCTCACGGATCTTTGCTTCAGCTTCCGAGAAATCCATTTCCTTGCATTCATTGTAGAATGTCACGAACCTTGCAAGCCACATAACTCTCAGTGCATCGATAAGGGAAATATCATATGTTTTTGAGTATTCCTCATAGATATACCAGACAATACGTGACCACTGTTCTGCATCCAGTTGTTCCTTTCCTTCAAGGAAACCCTGAAGATGGTGCATTACATCTGCAGGCAGGAGGGTGATGTAAATGTCCGAGTATTCTTCATAACGCTTGGAGACTGTCTCGAGCATCTTGTCCTTGTTCACATTCACCGGAAGGGGTATCGGACCATAGTATTCCGACACTTCAACACCATCGGTTATGATAGGCTTGCTGTTCTTATCCTCATAATATACAGCAAGGTCAAACATGGTTTTTACCACCTGCCTGAACATGGGTATCAGGGATGATTCAGGGTCTGCGTACTTCGTAGTTGACTCGTGCAGTTTAAGTCCAAGCATGGCTTCCCTTATCCTCAGCCTTTCGGCGGATGCCACTGTGGTGATGAATATGTCTATTCCGAAATCCGATGGGAAAAGCGGATGATCTCTTAATATCTCCATGAGTTTTTTGGATATACAGAACTCTCCGCCTATTGGCTGCCTGATATCACTGCCGTAGTAGGCTCTTGTGAAAGGATAGGCAAGGTTATTGGTGATCACGCCGTCGAACTTGTCCCTCACGTAAAAAGGTACTACCAGATCCGTTCTTCCGTACAGTACCGGCCTGACCATTTCCTGTATCCATTCTGCTTTGATTGAGAGCAGATCTCCATCTACAAAAGCTACTGCCTTTGAGTTCAGCTTATGCGCGATCTCCATCACGGTCCGTATGCCGTCACCTTTTCCGGGGACTCCCATCTGCTCTACAACTATCTTCTTTACCGGGGATATGTCGAACATATCCGCGATCTCTGCAGTCCTGTCTGTTGAAAAACCGTCCGATACGACTATCAGTGTATTATAGGGGGAAAGGTATTGCAGTACTCCCTCACGTACCACATTCATCACGTGCAGGATGGTGGGTTCTACATTCTTGGTGAGTATTCCCACGACAACATCTACTTCCTCGATATCTTCAAGTCTGTCTCCGATACTTTTTTTGAGTTCCATTCGATTACCACTTTATCTCGGTTATGCAATAGTTGGCAGTATATTTGGATGATATTTAAAAGAAACCTTTAAAAACATCTATATAAATTAGATCAGTGGCATCGGAACGCTGCAGGATGAAAAATCACTTTCTCAGAAAAAGTCATTGAGCAAAGTCTGCCTTTCATCTATCTTCTCAAGTTTGGTGACGCCCACTCCGAGTAACCTGAACCTGCCCTTCCCGATAAACTCATCCATCAGTCCCAGTGCAGTTCTGATAATGGCCTGCTTGTCAGTGCTCGCTGCCTGCAGGGTCTTTGCCCTGGTGTATGTCCTGAAGTCCTCGAAGCGGACCTTTATTGTCACGGTCCTGAAACGGAATCTCTTCCTGGAAAGCGATTCATGTACTTTGTCCGTAAGCTCGAGAAAAACATTGCGTATTGCAGTCGGGTCGAAGATGTCCTCCTCAAAGGTATCTTCCGTACTTATGGATTTGACCTCTTCTCTTTCCCTGACCTCGCGAAGGTCTATGCCGTTTGCAAGCTGGTGCATCACGACTCCCGATTTGCCAAAACGTGCAACTAGTAGCTGTACGTCCATGCTGGCGAGATCACCCACTGTCTCTATACCCATTTCTTCAAGGATCGGGCGTGTCTTTTTACCGATTCCGGGGATCTTTGAGACCGGAAGCGGGAAGAGAAAACTTTCAACATCCTCCGGTCTTATGACCGTGAGTCCGTCGGGTTTGTCAAAGTCCGAGGCTATCTTGGCCAGGATCTTGTTGGGTGCCACGCCTATGGAGCAGGTCAGTCCCTGTTTGCGTAAGACCTCATCTTTGATCTTGCGTGCAAGCAGGGTTGCGGACTCGTAATCGTCTATGCCATTACCCACGTCAAGGTAGGCTTCGTCAACACTCACCTGCTGGAACCTGTCTGCAAAGATACGGATCAGATCCATTATGTTCTCTGAAACTTCCTTGTAGAGTTTCATATTCACAGGAAGGTAGACTGCATCCGGGCATAGTTTGTATGCTCTGGATATGGGCATTGCCGAATGTATCCCGAATTCCCTTGCCTCGTAGGAACATGTACTGACAACGCCTCTCCCCTTACCTTCCTTGGGATCCGAGCCAACGACCACGGGAAGACCCTTGAGCTCGGGTCTCTCCCTGACCTCTACCGATGAATAGAAGCTGTCCATATCCACGTGCAGTGTGATCCTGTTCCTGGCTGGATTACTCATTCCAGTTGTTTTATATAATAAGTTCTTTATCTAAATTATGGACTACTGTCTCAAATGTATCATAAACTCTGATCTAAGGGAATACTGAAATAATATGGTGTCCTAGAATCTAAGGTTCAGGTGTAGAAATGTATGTTTATATCGCGCTGCTGGCTTATTTTGTCATCCTCTTCCTGACGTTGCGTGATATCCGAATATTCCGGCGTACGGGTATTGTTTCCTATCGCAAGGGCGCACAGAGGGGAATTATCGCATCCACAGTAGTACTTCTCGGGGTTCTGATCACTCCCAGGAATCCTGAATTCGGGCTTCTTGTTGTATTCATCGGACTTTTCCTGAATCGCAAGGGTATCAGGGAGAAGGTCTTTAATGAAGCAGGTATTGTCGACCGCCTGCTGGGTAAGACCGATATCTAAAGTACATAACTTTCACCCGGCTGCAATCCAAAAGGTATAAATGTAAGGGTATTTATTATTAGGCGATACGTACTTACTTAGTATCATAAAATTAACAGTTCAGTTTACAGTTTCATCATATACTAATGGAGAATTTACATGGGAAATATTAGACAGACCAACATCAAGAACATTGCATTACGTTTAGTTGACAACTACGGTAACACTTTTACGACAGATTTTGACACAAACAAGCATCTTGTAACAAAGTACACAACAATCGAAAGCAAGGTTATCAGAAACCGTGTTGCAGGCTATGTTACAAGAAAGATGACTCACAAGCCTAAAGAGTAACCTTTGAGGGGGACGATCCCATGTTCGAAGGAGTTCTACCAGCGCTTGTAACCCCGTTTTCTAAGAATAATACCATCGATTCCGAGAATTTCAGGAATATTGTCTCTTTAGTGGAAGAAGGTGGAGTTTCAGGTATAGTTGCATGCGGTACGACCGGTGAATCAGCTACCCTTTCAATGGCCGAGCACAAGGAACTGATCGACATTGCCATGGACTGCTCCAGCGTTCCGGTGGTGGCAGGTACAGGATCCAACAACACTGTAGAGGCAGTAGAACTTACCAAACACGCAGCCGATGTGGGTGCAGACGGGGCTCTGGTCATATCTCCATATTACAATAAGTCCAATACCGCCGGCCTGCTCGCTCATTTTAAGACTATAGCAGAAGAAGCGGATATTCCTATCATACTATATAATGTACCATCACGTACAGGACAGGACCTATCAGTTGAAGTGATCGCAGAACTTGCAACCGTGGATAACATAGTTGCTGTCAAGGAAGCAAGCGGTAGCGTGGAAAAGATATCCCGTATACTTGAGATGACTGCCGATGAGGACTTCGGGGTACTTTCGGGAGAAGACGCCTTGACATTCCCTGCCGTTGCCCTTGGAGGAAGCGGTGTTGTATCAGTTGTCGCAAACATCGTTCCTGAGATGATGGTAAACCTTGTGGAAGCCACAAAGAAGGGAGATCTGGAAACTGCAAGAAAGTTACACTTCAAGATGGCACCTCTTATGAGGGCTCTTTTCTCGGAGACAAACCCGATACCTGTTAAGCGTGCCATGGAACTCATGGGACTTGTGAACGGCAATCTCAGACTTCCGCTCGCACCTCTGAGCGAGGAGAACGATAAGGTCCTCCAGGATGCTCTTCGTGGACTGGGGTGCATATAAATGATCAACGTAGCTGTAACCGGTGCATCCGGAAAGATGGGTCGGCGTATAATCTCCAATGTTCTCAGATCCGAGGAAACTCAATTATCTGCGGCATTCGATCTGATGAATGTCGGCAGTGATGCCGGAGAAGTTGCACAGCTTGGAAACCTTGGTGTGGCAATCTCATCCGTTGAGGATATGGAATCGGTACTGAAGTCTTCCAATACTGATGTTCTTATCGATTTTACCATTGCGGACGCAACTGCTGTCAATGCCCCGCGTGTGGCATCAAGCGGAGTGAACCTGGTGATAGGTACTACCGGTCTGACAGATGAGCAGAAAGCCACGATCGAAGATTCCATCAGGCAGAACAATGTCGCAGGAATCATATCACCCAATTATGCAGTGGGTGTGAACGTATTTTTCGGAATACTGAAGGAAGCTGCGAAGTATCTCGGAGATGCGGATATAGAAGTTATCGAAGCCCATCATAACCAGAAAAAGGATGCTCCAAGCGGTACCGCTCTCAGGGCTGCGGATGTTATCAGTGAAGCCCTCGGTGGCAAGGACTATGTTCATGGTCGTCAGGGACTGGCTCCCAGAGGCAAGGAGATCGGGATCCATGCCGTACGCGGAGGGGACATAGTAGGTGACCATACAGTACTCTTTGCAGGTGATGGCGAGAGAATCGAGATCAAGCACCAGGCTCATTCAAGACAGGCCTTTGCTGGCGGTGCGGTCAAAGCCGCGATATGGATTGCAAAGGCAAAGCCAGGTGTTTATACAATGGCTGATATCCTGGGATTATAAATCCCATTCTTTTCTAATTTTTAACTCAAAATTTGCACAATTTGCTTGTTTTGTGAACAAATGTGGCGCAGATATCTCTGTCTACGTTCACAGATTCAGAGGTTTTTGGCTTATTTATAGCCGGGTATATTATATATTTATCTATATATATTATATGTTATAGCAACAGAACTTTCCGCCGGGTTGCTATGTCGTCTATACCTCCAAAACCTTTCTTTTTTCTTTTTATTTTTAAAGGCTCAGAGCAAATGCTTAGCGATATTCTCTGAAATGACTCTTCCGCAATAAGTGCAGCGAAGCTTTGGCATGTCATCATCCACTGTGACATTGAATTTGGATGTTATGGGTTCGTTACTGTTCGAAATACAGTTGGGATTGATACATCTGATCACACCTTCCATAAATTCGGGGATGTGGACTTTCTTTTTTTGGGAAACATTAAAATTGCGTATGATGTTTATTGTCGCATTGGGCGCGATAAGTGCTATCCTGTCAACTTCTGTGACCTTCAGCTCCCGGTTCTCTATCTTTACAACATCCTTTTTCCCGTGTTCTCCTGGTGAATTCAGGAGGATGCTCACAACTCCTTCGCTTGCATCAGGCAATCCGAGTATCTTGATCACATTCAGGGCCTGGCCTGCCGTAATATGGTCTATGACCGTACCGTTTTTGATCCTGCGTACCCTGAGCTCTTTTTCCTCTCCCATTATTCGATCGCCCCCAGTACAAGTGCAACAAGTGCCATACGTACCGGCACGCCATAGAATGCCTGTTTGAAGTAACATGCATGTACCGTATCGTCAACATCCGGGTGTATCTCATTGACCCTCGGGAGCGGATGCATTATCCGCAGCTCCTGCTTTGCATCTTTTAACAGGTCGGTTGTGATCTTCAGCCTGTTGGCAACCTTCTGATATTCCGCAGGATCGGGGAATCTTTCTTTCTGTATACGGGTCATGTAGAGCACATCAACCTCACCGATGGCCTCTTCTATGGATTCGACCTCTGTAACCTTTGCGCCCCTGTTCTCAAGATCGTTTATTATCTCCTCGGGCATCCTGAGTTCCGGAGGCGATATCATGGTTATCTGTGCTCCATAAAGCGAGAGTGCGTAACAGAGTGAGTGCACTGTCCTTCCGTATTTAAGATCACCTGCAAGCGCTATCTTCAGACCGTCAAGATGGCTTTGCCTTTTGATCGTATACAGGTCAAGGAGGGTCTGGGTCGGGTGGTGTCCCGCACCGTCTCCTGCATTTAGTATGGGTACCGTGGAAAACTCCGATGCGAGGAATGCCGCCCCTTCTCTCGGGTGTCTGAGTACAATGGCATCAGCATAACTGTCAACAACCCTGATGGTATCTGCAAGTGTTTCTCCCTTTGCGATTGAGCTGGCATCAACAGAGCCAAGATTGAGCACGTCACCTCCGAGTCGGTACATTGCGGTTTCGAAGGACATGCGTGTGCGGGTGCTTGGTTCAAAAAAAAGGACTGCCAGGACCTTGCCACTGAGAAGGTCGGATTTTTGTTTTCCAAGTGCTATCGGTTCCATCTTCTCAGCGGTCTCAAGTATATGATCGATCATATCCTTTGAGAAAGATGTCATTGAAATGATATGGTGGTCCTTGAATATCATCGACAACTAAAGGAATTCCATCAGATATATGTTTACTGATATAATCTGTCCAGAATTAAAATTGTTATTTTTTTGAATCGAGTATCTTAATAAGCCGGTCCCACTCTTCTGTTTTAACGTCACAGGTATGTTTTGTCTGAGCTCTTGCTTTCCTTTTAGAAGGCACGGTAAGTTCCTGCAGATCCATGATAGCACGCATCAGGCCGGCGGTTTCATTGAAGATCTCCTTTGCTTCCCTGTAGGTAATATCCCCTTCCTCCAGGTATCTTTCGCATTCCTTCTCTTTCTCATTTAGCATGTCAAGGAATGTCTGTATATTTTCAAGGTCTTCTGAAGTGTATTTTCTCTTGTTGACTATTTCCCAGACTACTTCATGCAGGTTGACTTCTTTCCCGTCAAGTTTCACTTTGCGGGGAATCTGTTCCCCTACCCAGAAAAGCCGCCGGTGAAGACTGTTAAGTAAACGGTTCCTCTCGGGGTCTGTAATCTCACACTCTTCAGCCATTTCTCTAAGAATAGAGTTGAGCTATATAGTATTAAGATTTTATCCAGATTAAATTTATAGGCTCTAAAGTATTTAGTAATAAAGAAAATAAATGAAGGTGATCAGATCAAACCCATAATTCAGGTTGCCCTGGACTTGCTGGAAACAGACCGTGCCATTAGCATCGGGCAGGAAGCCCTGGAAGGCGGTGCCGACTGGATAGAGGCAGGTACACCCCTTATCAAAAGCGAAGGGATGGATGCCATCAGAAGTCTCAGGGAAGCATTTTCCGGAAATATCATCGTTGCTGACATGAAAATAGCGGATACCGGTTCCATGGAAGTTGAAATGGCTGCAAAGGCCGGTGCTGATATTATAGTAATACTGGGAAGTGCGGATGACTCCACCGTGCTTGAGGCTGTCAGAGCAGCGAAAAAGTACGGTTCCAGGATCATGGCTGACCTGATATCGGTGAATGATCCGGTCACACGTTCAAAAGAACTGGAAAAGCTTGGTGTCGACATCATCAATGTTCATGCAGGCATCGACCAGCAGATGACCGGACAGGATTCTCTTTCCATAATGAAGAAAGTTGTCAGGGAAGTTAACATACAGGTTGCTGTTGCCGGAGGGCTCGATGCGGATTCCTGCGCCATGGCAGTGCAGGAAGGTGCAGATATAGTTGTGGTCGGGGGCAATATAGTGCGCTCCGCTGACGTCACTGCTTCAGCGAAGGCAATAAGGGAGGCTGTGGACTCACCTTCCGTTAAAGCTTATTCCAGGAAATCGATTGACGAAGAGATCCGTTCAATCCTTGGATCCGTTTCAACTCCCAATATATCGGATGCAATGCACCGCAAGGGTGCCATGCAGGATATATTTCCCATGCTCGCCGGAAAGAGGATGATCGGCACCGCGGTTACAGTCCAGACCTTCAGGGGAGACTGGGCCAAGGCTGTAGAAGCCATAGATAAGGCTGGTCCGGGAGATGTTATTGTTATCTATAACGGCAGCAGGCATGTGGCTCCCTGGGGCGGCCTTGCAACCCAGAGCTGTCTGAACAAGGGTATTGCAGGCGTGGTAATAGACGGAGCGGTCAGGGACATAGATGATATACGTACATTGGATCTTCCGGTCTTTGCCACGTGTCACGTACCCAATGCAGGGGAGCCCAAGGGTTTCGGTGAGATCAATGCGGAGATTGTCTGCGGTAATCAGACGGTAAAACCCGGTGACTATATCGTCGGGGATGACAACGGCGTTGTGGTCATACCAAAGGAGCGTGCATATGAGATCGCAAGGCGTGCAAAGGAAGTAGAGAAGACCGAGCAGCGACTTTTCGAGGAGATCCGCAGGGGAGCAACCCTGTCAGAAGTAATGAAACTTAAAAAATGGGAGAAACACTGAATGATCGAATTATTAAAAGTACTTGCTTGCATGCCCTTTTTACTATATGCCTGCTATGCGGACATAAAGACGCGCAGGGTTGCCAACGAGGTATGGGTTGTGATGTTCGGGGTCGGTTTTGTTTTCATAATGTATGACCTGATAACACTTGGCCTGCCATATCTTATCAGGAATATACTGACCTTCGCCTTCATCTTCACATTCGTATACATTCTTTTTCAGCTCGGAGCCTTCGGAGGCGCCGATGCCAAGGTGCTCATGGTCATATCCCTGATCATCCCCACATTCCCGGATATTGTGATTAACGGAACCCAACTCCCGATCAACGGAGTTCCTCCACTCGGTGTTTTCGCTTTCAGTGTATTCGGCAATTCGGTGATTCTCACTGTGATTGTGCCAATTGGCCTGTTCATCTACAATCTGTTGCACAACCCCCTGAAAGAGAACCTGAAAAGACCCCTCTACATGCTGATAGGCTACAGGACTCCGGTATCCAGTCTGGAACAGGGCCATATCCGCATGATCGAGTCCTACAACGAGACCAAAGAAGGTGTGAGTTTTGGCTTCACCAGATCTGGTACCGAGCTGACCACAAACGTGATTGCAGAACTCAAGGCTTATCTGAGGAATGGCAAGATAAACGACAGTGTCTGGGTCACACCAGGACTTCCCTTCATGATCCCGATAACCGCGGGATTCATTACTGCTGTTGTTTTCGGTGATCTGATCTTCTATCTTACCCTGCAGTTCATGATGATGTGAACTGCTTTTTGTTTTGTTTTGTTTTGTTTTGTTTTACTTCATGATGTCTTTTTGAGTTAGAAAAGCAGCCACAATCTATTAATAATAAAAATTCTAGTAATCCTAATATACAAATTTACAATGATGTGTATGGATTGGGGGTCTGGAAACTGTTACAGAAAAAACTGCAAGCACTTGTAAAGCAATCTTGAGGGACATCGGTGAAAACAGACACAAAGTCAAGGATAATCACGGTTTCTATAATCACATTTATAATAACTCTGGCAGTTGCTGCTGCGGTAATTACGGACCTGGGAGTGAAAAAAGAACTGACTTATACTGATGAAGAACTTCAGGAGCTCTATCAGGGGTATGGGATTACTGAGAATGACCTGAAGTTCGCAAAGGGTGAACTGCCGAATTATCTGAATGGCACGGTTCTTGTCGGTAACAGGGTTATAGTTACAGAAGATGGCCTGGCCCCGGAAAATATGGAGCAAGGTGTGGATTACGATCTGGTTTTGAGCGAACGGCAAATGGAAGATATAATTGAGAATGCAAGAATGGATTATATCGAAAAATACGGTGTTGATCCTGCTAACCCGAAAATAGATTCCGTATATGGCTATCTCTTACCAAAAGAAGAAGCTGATAGGATTATGGAGTCTGCAAACGATATGCCCTATTAGCTCTACGGTTTTTCATCATCTATTAATACCACCGCCAACAAACTATAAATCAGGAGGTGGGCTCCGTGGCAGATAAGACAAAGGAAAAGAAAGACCACAAAGATGAGGACGAGAAGGAAGCCAAAGTATCTCCTGTCAGGCCGGGTGACTCCCGGCTACGCGGCAGGAGGCATCTGCTGGATACCTGCGAGTAGAAAGGAATAAAACTGCTTTACTCACTTTCAGCGAGTATCTCGGACCACACGGCTCTGATCTCATCTTCGGAAAAATTCTCGTCGAGCTTGGCTTTTGTCAGAATTATAAGTTCTTTTTCAAGCCCGCTTATGGTTTTTAATATTTTTTCACGTTTTTGATCTGGATCAGATGCAAGAGTCTCTTTTGTGTCACAGGCCGGGTTTTGCTGATTCTCTTTTTCCGAGTTCGGGTCGTCGTCAACACTGTTTTGATTGTACGAAGATTCTTCCTGTTCCTGGCAATAGTTGCTTATTTCCTTGAGGAAAGTTTCACCATACTTTTTCAGTTTGTACTCTCCCACACCGGTGATCTTCAGCATCTCATCCTTGCTGCCCGGCTTTTTTGATGCCATCTGTTTAAGGCTGGTATCCGCAAAGACAACATAAGGGGGCACGTCCTGTAGCTCTGCCATCTTTTTTCTCAGTTGTTTCAGCCTTGCAAACAGTCCATCATCCCTGTTTGCTGTCCATTTTATCTCGGAGACCGGAGCAGAATTATTCTTGGTTTTTCCGGGTGATGCCACAGCTTTATCAGGGACCATTCTTTCAGCAGGTTCCGGCTCTTCAAAATCTGTATCTTCAATGGTTGTAAGAGTGACCTTGCGTTTGCCATTCATGACCTCCATGCTGGCCTTATTGAGTTTCAGAAGCGGATATCGGGCTCCCTGGACCTTGATCAGCTCCTGCTGGATCATCTCCCTGGCAATTTCCATCCACCGGTCTTTCGTATGGATATCGCCGGCACCGTGTGATGCCAGTTTATTGTGCTTTTTATCCCGTATCTTCTTTGCATTGGATCCGCAGAGTACATCTATCACATGGTTCATGCCGTATCGCTGGTTCAGCTCGCTGATGCAGTTTATTAGGATCCGGGCTTCTTCAGTTCCGTCAACCTTCTTCCTTGGTTGCAGGCAGACATCACATCTGCCGCAGTCGTCCTCTTCAAGCACTTCTCCGAAATAGGCCAGAAGCACTTTTCTGCGGCATACGGTACTTTCACAGAAGGCCACCATGTCCTGCAACTGTTTCAGGGCGATGTCCCGCTCTTCCTTCTTGCCCTTTTGCTTGATGAAATATTCTATTTTATACCTGTCTCCGCGGCTGAAAAAGAGGATACACTCGCATTCGAGTCCATCACGTCCTCCTCTTCCTGTTTCCTGATAATAACCTTCGAGGTTTTTTGGCAGGTCGTGGTGGATGACAAAACGTACATTTGATTTATCTATTCCCATTCCAAAGGCGATGGTCGCCACAACGATCTCAACATCGTCCCTGATGAACATCTCCTGGTTCTTCTCGCGTCGGGAATCGCTGAGGCCTGCATGGTAGGGGAGGGCATTAAACCCATCTCTTCTGAGCCTGGAAGCTATGGTGTCCACGTTCTTGCGGCTCTGGCAATAGATGATACCACTCTCGCCCCTGTGTTTCCTCAAGTATTTCAGGATCTGCTTGTAGGTATCCTTTTTTGGCCTTATTTTGTAGAGCAGGTTCTTACGATTGAAGCTGGCAACATATGTCCCGCAGTCACTGATTCCCAATTGCTTGATAGTATCCTCACGTACCTTGGGTGTGGCGGTAGCCGTCAGTGCTATAATAGGTACTCCGGGAAACTTCCTTTTGAGAAAACTGAGTCTGCGGTACTCCGGTCTGAAATCATGTCCCCATTCGGATATGCAATGACTCTCATCTATTGCGAACAGACTTACATTTGCCTTCTGTATCAGTGATATGGTATGGGACATTGTGAGCCTTTCAGGGGCCACATACAGGATTTTGATCTCGTTGTTCTCTATCTCCCTGTATATCCTCTTTGCTTCACTATAGCTGAGGGTACTGTTCAGGTAAGCGGCATTGATACCGCTAGCCTGCAGGCTGTCAACCTGGTCCTTCATCAGGGAGATAAGCGGAGAGACAACCACCGTCAGGCCATCCATGAGAAGAGCGGGTAACTGATAGCACAGTGATTTTCCTCCTCCTGTTGGCATCAGTACAAAAGTGTCCCTGTCTTCCAGTACGTCCTTAATGATATCTTCCTGAAGCGGACGAAAAGACGAATATCCAAAGTACTTCTGGAGAGTTCGATGCATCTTTTTACCGTAATCCTTTGTCCTGCCTATACGAACTCGCGATATATAACATTCTGGCAAGCAGGGTGTAAGTAATATTTATGAGACAGTGGATTTTTTATTTTTCCTTTCCTGTAGTATTTCACGAAGGCGAGCATTAATAAATACGAACTTATATCTGAGGAGTAAATCTCATTTGAACGTATTTAAGATCAGTTTGAATTGATCTGATTTGAAAATCACTGAATAATCGTTTACCGGAGTTCGTATCCATGGTAAAAGTAGATAAATTCATTCCAAAAGCTATAGAGAAGATAAGCCAGCAGGTCGAGGGCAAAGCTATCATAGCACTCTCGGGAGGTGTTGACAGTTCAGTCTGCGCGATCCTGGCACACCGTGCAATAGGAGACAGGCTCACACCGATCTATATAGACACAGGCCTGATGAGAAAGGGAGAGACAGAAAGGATAAAAGAGATCTTCTGTGACATGAACCTTCAGGTCATTGATGCAAAGGACCGCTTTCTCGGAGCCCTTGCAGGAATCGAGGATCCAGAGGAGAAACGCAAGGCAGTGGGTGAGACCTTCATACGTGTCTTTGAAGAGGAAGCAAAGTTACTGGAGGCAGACTGCCTTATACAGGGAACCATCTATCCCGACAGGATAGAGTCCGAAGGCGGCATAAAGTCACACCACAATGTGGGTGGTCTTCCTTCTGTGATCGATTTTAAGGCTATTGTGGAGCCGATAGAGGATCTCTACAAGGATGAGGTAAGGGAAGTGGCACGTGCCCTTGATCTTCCCCATGAGATCTCAGAGAGGATGCCTTTCCCGGGACCGGGTCTGTCTGTCAGGATAGTCGGGCAGGTCACAGAAGAACTTGTTGAGATAGTAAGAGAGGCCAATGCCATCGTTGAGGAAGAACTTGTTGAGCGCTTCCACCCCTGGCAGACATTTGCCGCTATTGTGGGCAAAGGCACCGGTGTTAAGGGTGATGTAAGGGTCCACGGATGGATAGTTGCGGTAAGGGCTGTCGGTTCAAGGGACGGTATGACCGCAGAGGCCATGGAGCTGCCATGGGAAGTACTCAGCAGGATCGAATCACGTATCTCAGCCGCACTTCCGACAGTTTCTCGTGTGGTCTATGATCTTACTCCAAAACCCCCGGCGACAATAGAGTTCGAATAAATGTCACTCAATAAAGCAGTTCTTGAAATTAGGAACAGACAGAGGGTAAAACCCTCTGCTCCTGATAAGCCGTGCGCAGCATGGACAGGAGTAGGCCTGGTAGATGGTCAAAAGATCGATACACTTACCATCATCTTCCGGACATCGGGATGCTGGTGGGGTAAGGCCGGAGGCTGTACCATGTGCGGCTATGTATATGACAGTGCGCAGACCCCGCCTTCCGATACTGATCTTATAAAACAGCTTGAGAATGCCATGGAAAAAGCATCCGGTTTCGAGAACTTCATGGTCAAGATATTCACCTCGGGTAGCTTCCTTGACATAAGGGAAATTCCGCTTCTTGTAAGGCACAGTATTCTATCAGCTCTGGAAAAGGATGATAGGGTGAGCAAGGTGCTTGCGGAAACCCGTCCGGAGTTCGTCAGCGAGGAGGCGGTGAAGGATTGCAGTAAATATCTCGGTGGAAAAGCTTTTGAGGTGGCAATGGGTCTTGAAACAAGCTCGGACCTGATCCGCAGGGAATCTATTAATAAGGGTTTCACATTCGATGATTTCGAAAGAGCTGCGGTGATTGCCAGGGAGAACGGTGCCACTGTTAAGACATACCTGATGCTCAAACCTCTCTTCTTGTCCGAGAGACAGGCACTTGAGGATATGGTAAAGTCTGTAAAGGATGCAGCCCCGTTCAGTGACACCTTTTCGATAAACCTGTGTAACATCCAGAACGGTACCTATGTTGAGAGGCTCTGGCAGAAGGAACAGTACCGTCCTCCATGGCTGTGGAGTATAATCGAGATACTAAAGAGGACCAAGTCTGAGTTTCCTGATATGGTTATAAGCTCCGACCCTGTGGGTGCTGGCTCGAAAAGGGGTCCCCATAACTGTAAGCAGTGTAGCAGGGATGTAGCGGATCTGATCAGGCAGTTCTCACTCTCACAGGATTTTTCCCTTCTGGAAGTCCCTGACTGTGAGTGTAAAGATCTGTGGGAATGCGTGCTTAAACTGGATGATCACACCTTCGGTACACCAATAACCGATTGATCTTAAAATTGTTTTTTTTTTTGAAAGGGAGCATATCCCTTTCAGTCACTGTATACCATTGTTCCGATCCCGGAATCTGTGAAGAGCTCGAGTAAAATTGAATGGGATATACTTCCATCGATTATATGGATCTTCTCAACTCCACTTTTAACAGCGGTTGCGGCACCTCTGAGTTTTGGGATCATGCCGCCGGAAATAACCCCTTCTTCTATGAGTTGCTCGATCTCATCTATGGTAACCCTTGAAATACGGGATGACTTATCATTGATGTCCTTCAGCAGGCCGGGTACATCGGTCATAAGGACCAGTTTTTCGGCATTTAAGGCAGCGGCAATGTCCCCTGCAACGGTGTCAGCATTAAGGTTCAGGGCCTTCCCGCTCAGGTCTGTTGCGATCGGTGATATTACCGGGACGTATCCTTCTTTTATGACGATGTTTAGAAGGTCCGGGTTTATGATCTCTGTATCTCCCACCCATCCCAGGTCCACTTCGTGTTCGATACTTTCGATGATAACTTTCTGGGATGGCTTCTTTTTTGCTATGATCATCCTTCCGTCCTTTCCGGAGAGTCCTATGCCCTTGCCTCCGTGTTTGCCTATGAGGGAGACTATCTCGGTATTGATATTACCCACAAGCACCATCCTTGCGATCTCCAGGGTCTCATCGTCGGTTATACGTAATCCGCCGACAAACTCCGGCTTCTTTCCCATGCGCTCCATCTTCTGCGTGATCTCGGGTCCTCCTCCGTGAACGATTATCGGGTGGATGCCTACGAATCTGAGCAGTACGATATCCTGCACTATGTCGCTCATTACTTCGGGGTCGACCATTGCATGTCCACCGACCTTTATCACCATTACAGAATTATGGAAATCCCTGATATACGGAAGTGCCTCTATCAGCACATTCTCTCGTTTGAGTGTCATGTTACTACCTGTGTTATTGCCGGGAACCGGAAGGGGGATGTATCTGTCCCAGTACCTGCGAATGGTATGAATTTACCTTTAACGATTTAAAACTTCTTTGGCGTTATAAAATGCCAAATTAAAAAAAGAAACCCATCTGCATGGGTTATGAATGATCAGAGCTTTTCGAGCTTCTCAATTCCTACCTTCTTTACGAATGGCTTGTTGATCTTGTCAGGCATCCAGTCAGGTTTGTTCTTTGGTGCGTTGACCATCTCTCTCCATCCCTTGAATATGTGGATCTTCTTGGTTCCACGTTCACGAAGCCTGATATCTTCTGGCTTTGATTTTGTACCTTTGCCTCTGTTTGCTACCTTAAGTGCGGCCTGGCGTGGCTGCTTTCCGGTGAACACCCCGTGTTCATTTCCTTTTTTATCTCTTAACACAAAATTTCTTGTTTCAGACATCTTGTCACCTCGTAATCATCATGCGATTACCACTGCTTATCGTATTTGGTATGTAAAGTATATATATTTTTCTTTTAATGTAGTCTTTTGTACCTGATTTATCACAATAGTGAATTTCATATAGCGAAAAATCCCCGGATGGAGCTAATTTCAGTATTTTTTGTAATAGTTCGTTTTACACTTGAGCGCTATTAGGCAACAAGACAAATTAACTTGATTTATTCTGCCTATGTATTATGGTATCAGGAGGGCTTACTTACTATTCCAAGTAAATATTTTACTATGTAACTATCCATATTTGGGTTCATTCCGGCATTTCTTTTTTAACACAACATTTACATGTAATGAGTCCATTTCAAGTGCTTATTAGTAATTTACTGAAGAGCTTTACACTCTTATTTTTCATTTTGAGGTAATATCATGGAAGTTCCAGTCGTTAAACTACCGGATATACAGGCTAATAAGCCTCAAATCCCGATCAACCTTACCCGTGTAGGGGTTACCAACGTAAAGAAGCTCGTTGAGGTCAAGAGAAAAGAAAAACGTCCTGTTGTTCTTATAGCTACGTTTGATATTTTCGTGGACCTTCCTTCTCACCTGAAGGGAGCAAACCTTTCCCGCAACTTCGAAGCGGTTGATGAGGTTCTTGAAAAAGCTGTCAAGCTGCCTGTCTATGAGATCGAGCAGCTCTGTAGTGATGTGGCCCAGAGTCTTCTGACGCGTCATGAATACGCAACACGTGCAGAGGTTATACTGAAAAGCGAATATGTGATAAAAAGAGAATCACCATCAACAAAGATGGAATGTCAGGAAGTTGTTGACATCTTTGCCGAAGCAATCGCACTGCGCGATGATGTGGAGAAAATGGCAGTCAAGAAACTTATCGGTGCCGAGGTCGTAGGAATGACCGCATGTCCCTGCGCCCAGGAGATCATGAGGGATAACGCCAGACAGGAGATGGAAGCCCTGGGGATCGATAACACAAAGATCGCCAAGTTCCTTCACAGGGTGCCCATGGCGACCCATAACCAGCGTGGAAGAGGTATAATCTCCATTGAAGTGGAAGGTAACAACTTTGTCTCCCTCGAAAAGATCATTGAGATCATTGAGAATTCAATGAGCTCAAGCGTATATGAGCTGCTCAAGCGCTCCGACGAGGCCATGGTTGTCCAGACAGCACACAACAACCCCAAGTTTGTTGAGGACTGTGTGCGCACAATGGCAAAGAATGTGGTAAGGGAGTTCGCCAAACTACCGGATGAAGCGATCGTAACCATAAAGCAGATCAACGAGGAAAGTATCCACAGGCACAATGCATTTGCCGAAAGGGTTGCAACCCTTGGTGAGCTGCGCAGTGAGATCTCGCAGGAATGATCAACAGACAGGTATTAATCCTGTTTGTTCCATATTTTATTTTCAAATGAGGAGTTTATTTGGCGGAAGAAACAGAAAACCTGACTGCTTCAGACATAAACGGGGACCCCGTAGAAGCCGGGACAGTTGTAAGGTACATTAATACCGGTACCGTTGGAAGGGTTGTTGATATAAGGTCGGATGAAGAAGGCATCTGGGCTTTTCTTGACAGCACCCAGCTCTACTATAAAGTGGAAACCCTTGTCATAACAGATGAGAGCGAACTTAAGGAAAAGACCGAAACAACCAGGACCGCCGCCGAAGCAGAAGAATACATGCGTGAATATGGCGTGGGTCCGGAATCTGTGGACATAGGGCAGTTCACAGGCGGCGGCTGATCCGGCCACCTGCTGATTTTATTTTTTGATAGAACTGCTCAGATAAATCCTTCTTTTTCAAGGAGCGTCAGAGAACGAATCCATTCTCCTTTAGGTTCTCTCGATGTGCCCACAACAAGTCTTTTGAGATCGCCGACCTGCTCCACCGTGCCGCTGGCCTCGATGGTCTCACCTGCAAGGGCCTGACCTGCGTATGTGTGAGTGTAGGAGAGCACATGGTCGATCTCATCGTGTTCTATTTTGTATACCGAAGGACTGTCAAAGGCAAGGTCTGCATTTGTCACCTTCGCTTCGATCTTCATTTTTCCGATATCCTCTCCCCTGCGGATCGGCTCTTTTATCTGTTCCCAGTCCCGCACAAATAGAAGGTCGAAATATGTCCCTTCTACCATCCCACGGTTTCCTTTCCTTTTCTCGTGGAGGACGAATTCATCAAAACTGATCTCAGGTATACGTTTGCGGTATATTTTCTTCCACATCTCTTCATCGATATCTTCGATGGGCCCGCCTTCCTGCTTTGCATCCCTTATGGCATCTCGTGCAACGAACCAGTTTGCTCCGTAGACAACAAAATCAACATCAGAACCTTCGTTCTGCAGGCCGGGTAAGAATGAACCTGTGACGCCCATCTTATCCTCCGGTACACCTGCTTTTTTAAGTGTACTGACGATTGTCTGAACACGACTATCCGACTTGCTTAAGCCTTCGATAACATCTTTTGGTCGCAGGATCTTTTTGATCCTGTCTTCCGGGACCACGTGTACATCCTCCACCCATTCGGGCCTGTTCTCACGCATGAAATCAAAGGAAACATCAAAATCATACTTCTTGTATCGGGTCCCGTTGAGCTCTCTTTCCCCGTTCTCATCAGGTACATACCTCAAGGTCGACCTTATGCCATGAGGATGGAAATAATCAGAAACTGCAAATATCCAGTCATCTTCTGTTATAAGGAAATCCCTTATCCTTGTTTTTATCATTGGTATCATCCATTGCTTATTTTCTCAATTGGGTTACAATAGATTGTACTTATGCATAAAAACGGTTTGCAATGATTCATGTATTTTCAAATGAATTAAATACATCTGATTATATCCATTAGTTGTGTATTTGTTCTGAAATACTGATAGGTGAATCTGTTGAAAGCCCTTGATGAATGGATAATAGACCTTCGGCGACAATTCCATCGTGACCCGGAACTGAGTTTCAACGAGTACCGGACACAGGAAAGAATAATGTCCGTGCTTGAAGAGCTCGGCATAGGCTGTAAAAAAATCGCTGATACCGGGGTAATTGCCGATATATATGGCAAAGGTCCGGGTCCATGCATAGCAGTTCGTTCCGACACGGACGCACTTGCCGCAGTTGAGAAACATACGGAGTTCAATAAAGATTATATCTCAGAGAATCCCGGCGTCATGCATGCCTGCGGGCATGACGGTCATATGGCTATCGTGCTGGGGCTAGCAAGATTGTTGCAGGAGCAAAGGCACTCTTTCAATGGTTCTGTGAGACTGATATTCCAGCCTGCCGAGGAAGTACCTCCCGGCGGAGCAGCCCGGATAATTGCGGAAGGTGGTCTGGAAGGTGTTGATGCTGTCATTGGCCTGCATATCTTCGGGAATGTTGATGTCGGCGTTATCAACCTGCGCCCGGGTCCCTTCATGGCAAGCTCCAATCGCTTCACAGTAAAGATATTCGGAAAAGGGGGACATCATTCAATTCCCGAATACTGTGTTGATCCAATAGCAATAGCTGCTGAGTTCATATCGTCCCTGAAATCAGGCATAAGCGAAAAAATAGATCCGTCGGATTACGTACTTGGATTTGGTACTTTAAACAGTGGTGAACAATTTAACAGGACTCCTGATGAAGTGGAGATCGTAGGCAGTTTCAGGACATTCTCGGATGAGGATACCGGGACTATAGAAACTTCCATGTCCTCGCTTCTTGATTCTCTAATGGAAGCATATTCGTATAATTCCCATGCCGGAACTCCTTCCTATGAACTTGATGTCCAGTACGGGTATCCCGTGCTTTATAACGATCCTGCATTTACAGGAAAAGCCACTGGATTGCTGCAAGACATGTTCCCGAAGGTCAACCCGGAAGCAAGTGCTATATTCGGTGCCGAGGACTTTGCCTGTTATCTGCAGGAAGTCCCGGGGATGTATGCTATTGTCGGAACAAGGAATGTAGAAAAAGAAATTGTTGAAGGGAACCATTCATCAAGTTTTGATATAGATGAGGATGTATTGATGATCGGTGTGCGGTTACTTCACACGCTTGCCCTTGATTTCCTGAAAGATCCCGGAGCATATCTTAAATGAATATCATACCATTCTCTCCGGAATATTCTGAAAAAGCAAAGTCTTTTGTTATCGGTGTACTTTCTGATGAAGGCTTTGTCTGTGATTCTCTGAAGGACTCTGACCTTGATGATATCGAAGGCAACTATATTGAAAATGGAGGAGCTTTCTTCCTGGCTATAGCTGACGGAGAGATAGAAGGTAGCTCTGCGGTAAGGAACCTTGGCTCAGGTATCTGTGAGATCAAAAGACTTTATGTAAAAAAAGAATTCAGGGGCAGGGGTCTGGGACTTGCCCTTTTCAGAAAGGCACTTGAATTCGCAGAGAAGAATTATTCACTTGCAAAACTTAAGACCGATCCGTCTCTTAAAAAGGCTATATCCCTTTATATGGGGCATGGATTTATCAGGGTAAAAGAAGAGGACGGGGCTGTTTATTTTGAGAAGCCCCTGTAACATTCAGGTTTATATCTCTTTCAGCATTGCCACTTCATCACAATTCGGGAATTTGGGACACTTTATGCATCCGCTCCATACCTTATGTGGAAGTAGCTGCTTGTCGATTATCTTAAAACCCTGCTTCTCAAAGAAGGGAACTGCATAAGTCAGCGTAAATACATTTTTTATTCCAAGGTCCTTTGCCTCATCAAGGCAGGATCTTACAAGTTCGGTGCCGATACCCTGTTCGCGATATTCTTTCTTTACGGCAAAGGACATCACTTCTGCCATGTCCTCCCAGCTTACCTGAAGGGCACAGCAGCCTATGATCTCGTTATCTATTTCACAGACGTAGAAGCTGCGGGTGAACTCATAGAGTTCACTTAAAGAACGCTGGAGCATCAGTTCCTGTTTTGCATAGTTATCTATGATGCTCTTTATACCTGGTATATCGTTAACAATAGCCTTTCTTATTATCAATCATAGATCTCCGGAAATCATTAAAGGAAAAATAGCGAGCGTGAAGGGATTTGAACCCCCGGCTTGCAGCTTAGGAGGCTGCCGCCATATCCTGACTAGGCCACACGCTCATATCGCGGTACACTGTAATAGCATTCAGTTTCTTAAACTTATTGGTGGAATGGTATGTTCAGGATACTATAATATAGAATATAGATTTTTCTTCACGATTATTCCATTTCCTCTGATAGTAATATACGTTCTATCTTTTCAATGAACTCTTTATTGATAGTTACATTGTGGTCTATCCCCAGCATCTCAGCGGGAAAACCCATTGCCAGTCCCAGAAGCTGTGTGTAGTGTAATACCGGTATGTTATAGTCTGTTCCGGTCTTCTGTCTTATCTCCTCCTGCCCCGCGTCAAGTTGCATATGACAGAAAGGACAGGCATTGACTATACAGTCTACATTTGTTTCTTTTATTCGTGAGAGTTTATGGTCTGCCATCTTCAGGGAATCGTCCTTTAATGCTGAACGCACTCCTCCACCGGCTCCGCAGCATTCCATCTTATCCGGGTAATCCACACTTGTTGCACCCAGACACTCGATCAGCTCGTCGAAGAACTCAGGACGCTCAAAGGCTCCAAGCCCCCTGCTCCTTGATGGTTTGAGCAGGTGACATCCGTAATGCACGGCAACCCGGAGGTCAAGTGTTTTATCCAGATGTGATCTTATATTATCGATACCTACGTCTTTGTAGAGATACTCTATTATATGTCTGACCTCGACATTTCCTTTGAATTCCTTTCCGAGCTTTGCCAGATGCTCATTGGTCTTCTCCCTTAGCTGCGGCTCGCTCTTTAATATTTGGTTTGCATCGGCCAGTGAAGCAAAGCATCCGTTGCATATGGTCAGTATGTCTCTCTGCAGGGTTTCGGAAAGTACTATATTGCGGGCTGCAACAGCAAGCCAGGTTGCTTCGTCAAAAGATCTGAACACTCCCGGGGCAGGGCAGCAGGAAGCACCTTCAAGGTCGACAAAATCGATATCCAGTTTTGCAAGACATAACCTGGTTGCCATCTCTATACCGGGATATCTGTTTGGTATCAGGCAGCCAAGAAAGATTGTAAGTCCTTTCATTTTACTTCCTCTTCAAGCTCACTTTTCCTCTTCTTTTCCAGCAATCTGTCAAAGCCACATGAGCTGAGAAGTTCCTTAATCTCTTCAAGCTCTTCCGGGTACTTGTGGACGGTTTCGGGTAACTCTTCAAGTCCGATCTCAACTCTGTTTTTTCTGTTCTCCTCATCAATTGGCACTGCATGACCATGCTCAAGGAGAAGTTCACTGACCTTTCTGTGCTCGGAATGCATTATCCCTTCATGTGCTGCAAGTGTCCTGATACCGAGTACTGCGTCTACGATATCAATGTTCCTCGGGCAGCGCTCCTGGCAGTTGTAACAGGTGGTGCACATCCATAATTCCTCTTCCCGGATCACATCGGGATTCCTGGCAGCTTTTCTGACAAGTTTCCGGATGTTAAGGCTGGTATGCCTGCCGGAAGGACAGCTACCGCTGCATACGCCACACTGCATACACTTGAATATATCCTTGCAGGCACTTTTAACTCCGCTTGATATGCCTGCATTGTCCTGTGATGTGTAAGACATGGTAATCACATTTTTGAGAGTTTTCTCGTGAAGTAAAATAATAGCTCCTTCTTTGTATTTTTTGCAAATCTGATAAACCTTCCGACAAAAAATGGTCCGAAACCCCGGTCAGGGTTATCGTTTGTTTTTGTTCTACGTTCTGAGATCCTTTAGTTTACTGGCAAAACGTCTGCATATTGGAGGACTTATTCTTCCGTGTACTAAATAAAAACTCTACCGTGCATGTTTATTAGTTATAAGCTCTCTTTCTTTGTAGGAGTTAGAAATGGGGTTTTCATGCCAATTACAAAGCGATACTTATTTATAGACGATAATAGGTAATGGGATACTTACAACCCCTACTGAATAGAGGAGTAATCAAAATGGTAAAATCAAATCCAGTAACAAAGGAAGAAGTGTTACAGGCTGTAACTGAGAACGATGTAAAATTCATAAGAATCCAATTCACCGACACAATGGGTATGATCAAAAGCTGGGCAATCCCTGCAGAAGATCTCGATGAAGCATTTGAAAACGGTGTAATGTTCGATGGTTCATCAATCGAAGGTTTCACAAGGATCGAAGAGTCCGACATGATCCTCATGCCAGACCCAACAACCTTCAGAATTCTCCCATGGAGACCTCAGGAAGGCGCAGTCGCCCGTATCATTGGTGATGTATACAGACCAAACGGTCAACCATTCGAAGGCGACCCAAGATACGTCCTGAAAAGAGCTATCGAGAAGGCAGCAGAAAAGGGCTACACAATGAATATCGGTCCTGAGTGTGAATTCTTCCTGTTTGAGCTCGATGAGAATGGTCACCCAACCACAAACCTTACAGATCACGGTGGATATTTCGACTTCACACCTCTTGACAAGGCACAGGATGTAAGAAGAGCAATAGACTTTGCTCTTGAGGATATGGGATTCAAGATCGAAGCATCCCACCACGAGGTAGCTCCATCACAGCACGAGATCAACTTCAGATTCGGTGATGTACTTACCACATGTGACAACATCGTTACATTCAAGTATGTCGTAAAGTCCATCGCATCACACATGGGCTACTACGCAACATTCATGCCAAAACCACTCTTTGGTGAAAACGGTTCAGGTATGCACTCCAACCAGTCCCTCATGAAGGACGGCAAGAACGCATTCTACGACCCAGATACACCAGACCAGCTTTCAGAGACTGCAAAGCAGTACATCGCAGGTCTCCTTGCACACGTTCGTGAGTTCGCTGCAATCACAAATTCAACAGTAAACTCATACAAGAGACTTGTACCTGGATATGAGGCACCTATCTACTGTACATGGTCTTCAGCAAACCGCAGTTCCCTTATCAGGATCCCTGCAACAAGAGGAAAGGGTACAAGGGTAGAACTGAGATGCCCGGACCCAGCATGTAACCCATACCTTGCATTCGCTGCAATGCTCTGTGCAGGTCTTGACGGTATTGAGAAAGGAATGGATGCAGGAACATCAACCGATGTAAACCTCTTCGAGCTCTCCGAGGAAGACAGAGAAGCAAGAGGTATCGAATCCATGCCAGGTAACCTTAAGGAAGCAATTGACCTTATGGCTGGTAGTGACTTTGTCAAGGAGGTACTTGGTGAGCATGTATTCGTGAACTACATTGAATCCAAGACTGCTCAATGGGACGACTACAAGGCACAGGTCCACCAGTGGGAACTTGACACCTATCTTAGCATACTGTAAGGGAAATCTTCCCTTACTTTTACTTTAAGGAAAAAACTTCAAACGACAAATACTCACAATTATATCTTTAACAGCAGCCTTTTTTTTGCTGCTAAAACGTGAATCAGAGTTGTTCACGAAAATCGGGCTTTTCAATATGGATTCTTTGCATGGTTAAGTTCATATTGGGTTAGTACTATTTCATAGCCCCCCAAAGACTAAATACTTATAGTGATCAACATGTGCGGAATTATAGGCGTAATCGATCGGACCATGGCCAGAATGGATGGATCCAGTATAAAGAAGGCCCTGAGTCTGATGGATGAAAGAGGAAGTGGTGAAGGAGCCGGATATGTAGCATATGGTATATATCCTGATTACTCCGATTGTTATGCTATCCACGTTTTTTTTGATAATCTGTTAGAACCAAAAACAAATGTAGACCGGATTTTGCAAAAATGGGGCAGGATCGTTTACCAGGAAGAGATCCCTACATATGAACAGCCCAATCTTAAAAGAGAGCATATCCCCTGGAGATATTTTTTCAAACCCTACACCGATCTGATGGTGGGTACCACCAATCCCGATGACGATAATGTCAAGCGTCTCGTGATGACCATCAATTCAACCGTTGAAGGTGCTCTGGTCTTCTCCTCAGGTATAAACCTGGGAGTCTTCAAGGCATCGGGATGGCCCGAGGATGTAGCCAACTTTTACAGAATAGAGGACTACAAAGGCTACATATGGCTTGCACACAACCGTTATCCTACCAACACTTCCGGATGGTGGGGCGGTGCTCATCCTTTCAACCTTCTCGATTGGTCGGTCGTTCACAATGGCGAGATAACCTCATATGGTACCAACCGTCGCTATGTGGAAAGTCACGGTTACCAATGTACAATGTCAACAGATACAGAAGTTGTAGCTTATCTGTTTGATCTGATTGGCAGAAGACATGGTCTTCCGTCGGATATGGTGGTAGAAGCTCTTGCTCCTCCTTTCTGGGATGAGATCGACGAAATGCCGGAAAAACAAGAAGAGTTCATGCGTGCACTGCGCCTGACATACGGCCCTGCACTGATGAACGGTCCATTTGCAATAGTAATAGCCACAAAGGATGGAATAGTCGGCTTTACTGACAGGATCAAGCTGCGTCCCCTTGTAGTAGGAGAAAACGATTCAAAACTCTATATCTCCAGTGAAGAGGCAGCTATCCGTATAATGGACCCGGATGTGGAAAGAATTTATATGCCAAGGGCAGGAGAGCCTGTCATCGGGAGGGTTACACAATGAGTCTTGGTAGCGTTCCCCTGAAATACAAGATAAGCATTGATCGTGACCAGTGTATGAAATGTATGCGCTGTGTCGATAACTGTTCATACGGTGTGTACAGGATAGAGGATGATAAGATAATCATCGACTCCCGTAAATGTACAGCATGTCATCGCTGTATCTCCATGTGTCCCAGGGATGCCATAATGCTTCAGGAGAGGCCTGTGGACTATCGCAGCCACCCTCTCTGGACAACAGAGGCACGTGAAGACGTGATAAACCAGGCACGTTCGGGAAAGATAATCCTGTCAGGAATGGGGAATGCAGTTGACTATCCTATTATATTTGACAGGCTTGTACTGGATGCCTGCCAGGTAACCAATCCGAGTATCGATCCTCTGAGAGAGCCAATGGAACTGAGGACCTACATCGGAAAGAAGCCTGAAAAACTTGATTTCACAATGAAGGATGGAGATGTGGAACTCAATACAAAGCTTGCTCCCAATCTCAAGCTCGATACTCCCATTATGATCGGTCACATGAGCTACGGTGCTATCAGTCTGAATGCACAGCTCAGTCTTGCAAAGGCAGTTGCAAAGACCGGCACTTTCATGGGAACCGGTGAGGGAGGTATGCACGAGGCAATCTATCCATATCAGGACCATTCCATAGTCCAGATCGCATCTGGACGTTTCGGTGTTGATATCGACTATCTGGAACGTGGTGCAGCCATTGAGATAAAGGTTGGACAGGGAGCAAAACCAGGTATTGGCGGACACCTTCCAGGAGAGAAGGTCTGTGCCGATGTATCATGCACCCGCATGATACCTCTGGGTTCGGATGCCATAAGTCCTGCTCCTCATCATGATATTTACAGTATAGAGGACCTTGCACAACTGGTACGCAGCCTTAAAGAGGCTACCAATTGGGAGAAACCGGTCTTTGTTAAGATCGCTGCAGTACACAATGTGGCTGCAATTGCCGCAGGTATAGCAAGATCATCTGCCGATGCCGTCGTAATTGATGGTTTCAAGGGAGGTACTGGTGCAGCACCAAAGGTATTCAGGGACAATGTAGGTATTCCAATCGAGGCTGCAATTGCAGCAGTCGACCAGAAGCTCAATGACCAGGGTATCAGGAATGAAGTCTCCATCATAGCCAGTGGCGGACTTCGTAACAGTGCAGATCTGGCAAAATCCATAGCACTCGGTGCGGATGCAGTATACATCGGAACTGCCTCACTTATAGCACTTGGCTGCCGCGTTTGTGGCAGCTGCTATCGTGGACTCTGCCCCTGGGGTATCGCAACCCAGAGGCCGGAACTGGTTGAGCGTATCGACTCTGATGTCGGATCTGAGAACGTTGCAAATCTGATCCGCGGCTGGACACTCGAGCTAAGTGAACTCATGGGAGCAGCAGGTCTGAACAGTATTGAAAGCCTGCGTGGTAACCGTGAACGTCTGCGTGGTTACATGCTTGACGAAGGTCTGCTTGACGTACTGAAAATCGAATCCGTGGGGGCCTGAAAGTGGAACCTGTGGTAATAGATGCTAAGGGTGTGCACTACACCCCTCTGAACAAACAGATCCGTGCTGCCATTGCTTCCGGTGTAAAGGAGATAGTACTCAATAATGTTCTTGGACAGCGTTTCATAGGTAATGGACTGAGAGGCGATGCAAAAATCACCATCAATGGTGTACCCGGTGGGGATCTTGGAATGTTCATGAGCGGTCCCGAGTGTGAGGTATTCGGTGATGCAGAACATGCACCGGGCAATACAATGGATAAGGGTTCACTTGTCATTCACGGAAGTGCCGGTGACGCCGTTGCACACAGCATGCGTGGCGGTAAGGTCTTTGTTGAAGGTAATATCGGCTATCGTGGCGGCATCCACATGAAAGAATACGAGGGAAAGCGCCCGATACTTGTTGTAGGCGGCACGTCCCATGCATTCCTTGGTGAATATATGGCCGGAGGACTCATTCTTGTGCTTGGTATCGGTCATGAACCAGCGGTCCAGGACCGTGGTATCGGCAGTGGTATACACGGCGGCGAGATTGTCATCCGGGGCGATGTCAGCGACAGGCTGCTCGGTGTAGGAGCCAAGAAGGTTGAATTCACCGGTGAAGACCTCCAGAGACTGACTCCTGTGATAAAAGAGTTCTGTGGAAGGTTCGACATAGACCCGTCTCCTTTCCTGGACACGAACTACTCAAGAATAATTCCTGCAAGCAGCAGACCATTTGCAGGTAAATACACATGGGAGTGATCACAATGGCAGGTAAAAATTATTTAGATCTTAAGGCAGAAATCTGGGATACGGGTAAATGTGCAGCATGTGGTGCCTGTGTGGCCGTATGCCCGGCAGATGCTATCTATTTTGAAATTGGCAGGGATTCCACAAGTCCTCTGAACAGTGGTTACTGTAAGGATGTAAATGACGGAGTACCCTGTGGTGCATGCTATGCAGTATGCCCCAGAATCGACAAAGCACCGTCAGAGGTTCTCGGAGACTATATTGATATCGTATCTGCAAAGGCAGAGATGGAAGTCCCGAAAAAACAGAGCGGTGGTGCTGTGACAGCAATACTCACAAACGCACTCGATGAAGGTATGATCGATGCGGTGGTCACTGTCGTGGAAGATCCCTGGACGCTCAGGCCTTCATCCGCTGTTATCACTTCATCTGAAGTACTTGTCCATCAGGCAGGAAGCCGTTACAACTGGTGGGTTCCTCTGGTCGCATCACTCAAGGAAGCCGTCATGAAGCGCAAATTCACCAACATAGCAGTTGTAGGTGTTCCATGTGTGGTCCAGGCAGTGGAAAAGATGCGGGAAAGTGATCTTGATCTTCTGCGTCCGTTCAGGAAATATATCCGTTTTGTAATGGGACTTTTCTGTACCGAGACCTTTGATTACGAGAAACTAGTACAGGACAAGCTTATTGCAGAGCGTCAGATCGATCCTCTTGACATTATACACTTTGATGTCAAGGGCAAACTTGAGATCACCCTGAAAGATGGCAGCATGACAATCATCTCACTGAAAGACGTTGAGGACTGTGTACGTCCGGGATGTAATATCTGTACGGATCTCACGGCTCTGGACGCTGATGTATCCGCAGGTTCCATTGGCAGCGATAAAGGTTACACGACCCTGATCATACGCAGTGCCGTGGGCAAACAGTTCATAGAGAGCGCTGTGGACAATGGAAAACTGTCAATTGAAAATGATGTGAATCTGGAATCGGTGGAAAAGCTTTCTAAAAAGAAGCTTGGCCGAATGCCGGAGGAATAAACCAAAAACAAATATCACATTTATGGACACGGTACCTATACACTTCCTCTATTCTTCCTAACCATGCAATAGGTATCGTGTCCGGACTTTTTCAATGTTCAAAGCGGTCAGGTACGGCAATGAATGCCTGATATACAAAACCGCTATGAAAGGGATTTTTCAACCTGTCTTAAGGAAAGCTCTTCTCTTATCGAACACAATCTTATATTATTGTTTTGCAGATTTAGCAGGTTCGATCTTCTTCCGGTAATTGAAAGTATTGATGTTCCTGCCTCTGTCGTTCAGGATTACAGAGTATATACTGTATCCCAGTTTCTCATAGAATCTCATAGCCTTCTTATTACCGGTCCAGGTACAGAGATATAACTTATCAATGCCTTTTTCAAGTAATTTTCTTTCAAGCTCTGCAAGCAGTATCTCGCCCAGTCCGGCTTTACGATATGCCGGGTGCGTGGCAAAGAAATTGATGTATGCTCTGTCCCTTCCATGCCACCCTCTGGTGCAGCCAACGATTGCAAGAAATCCATAAATTTTATCGGAGGGGTCCGGATTTTTAGTTTGTACGATGAGATAGTTTGCATCAGGGGTTGCAAGAGTGTTCCGGACTCTTTCATAGATCCCTCCTCCCCTCTGTGAGAGGGGAGGGCAGAACTCACTGTCAACAAGTTCTATAAATTGCAGGACCGCACTGAAGTCTTCCTTTGTAGCTTCTCTTATGGTGATGTTCTCTTCAACATCAGAATGTGTTAAGATACCTGTTGACTTCCCATTCATGTACCTGTACCCTGTATGCATCCCATTCAGCTCTTGCAAGCCTGAGGATGTTATTGTGCACATGGGCCCCAAGTTTTTCCCTTAGCAGCTTATCCTCTTCGAAGTATCTGGAACTTTCATAAATAGTAGCTGGAAGTGTGTCTATGGACATCTCTTTGAGCTGCTGCCAGGTCATGTCAAATACATTCTGATCCATTATCTCCGGTGGTTCTTTCTTGTTCTTTATACCTTCAAGTCCGGCTGCAAGTATGGCAGCAAATGTCAGATACGGATTACACGAAGGGTCAGGATTTCTGAGTTCTGCTCTGGTACTGTTCCCGCGAGCAGAAGGTATACGGATCAGTGAACTTCGGTTAGCTCCGGACCACGTAACATATACGGGTGCTTCAAAACCGGGTACGAGTCTCTTGTACGAGTTCACAAGAGGATTTGAAATACAGCAGATGGCTTTTATATGATCCAGAACTCCTGCAATAAAGTATCTTGTTGTATCACTGATCTGCATGTCACCGTTCTTATCATAAAATGCATTTTCCCCGTCCTTCATAAGAGATAGGTTTATGTGCATCCCTGAACCGTTCTCGGTGGAAAGGGGTTTTGGCATAAAGGTTGCGTGCAGACCATGGGTCTTTGCGATGGTCCTGGTAACATACCTGAAAGTTACCACATTATCGGCTGTAGCAAGGGCATCTCCATATTTGAAGTCTATTTCATGCTGGCCAAATGCGACCTCATGGTGGGATGCTTCTATATCGAAACCTAGGTCTGTGAGCGTAAGGACAATGTCTCTTCTGATGTCTTCTGCCAGGTCGGCAGGTGCGAATTCAAAGTACCGTCCGTAGTCGTGTGGTATGGTCGTAGCCTTTCCGTTCTCTTTGGCAAACAGGAAAAACTCAAGTTCCGGTCCTACATTGAACTGGAATCCCATCTCTTGTGCCTCTTTTATCATCTTTTTAAGCACATAGCGCGGATCGGCTTCAAACTCATTCCCGTCCGGAAGATATACATCGCATATCATCCTTGCAACGACATTCTTGTCACTTCCCCACGGGAGGATAGCAAAAGTTCTTGTGTCAGGCCTGAGCACCATGTCGGACTCATCGATTCTGACCATACCTTCTATAGACGAGCCGTCAAAGGAGATTCCTGTGGTCAGTGCTTTCTCTATCTGAGTTACCGGGATCTCTACATCTTTTACTATACCCTCAATATCGGTAAATTGCAACCGTATGAACTTTACGTTGTGTGTTTCGATGGCTTTGATCACATCGTCTTTATTGTTGATCTTCATTCAATCGCCTGTTATACTTCCTCTAATGCTAGGCAGTCCATGCAAAACTGCGCTTGAATATTATTTGAAGGTAGAATTATACCTTCTGTCGGAAGGCTAGGTTGGACCTTCCGGTTAAAAAAGATTAGGTTCCCATGTTATAAGCTAAAGCATTCTTGCTTGTCCAAAAGTGAGTGGTCAAACAAATTTTATACTCACGTCTTTCATTTTATTCCTCGCGGAAACATTGATGATAAGCGGTGTGAGTGACTCAAGCATTGCAGAGGCTTCAAGAGGACCCGTATCAAGAGGTCTCATATCCGATATGTCCTCCACAAGTTTGAATACAAGATTTTTGGAGTATTCAGAGCTTCCGCAAACACCTATGTCATAATTGAGCTCCAGTTCAAGGCTTGCAAGCTTTTTCGCAGGGACTGTATGGAAAGCAGATACAAGTTCTGTTCCTGCAGGCAACATCTTTTCTATTTCCTGTGCCGCACTTCCTGCATCAGGCATCGTAAAACAGAAATAGTCGGTATTAAACTGGTCACTTGATATTGGCACGGTACGCGGTTTGGCATTTGGGCTTATATAACACAGGTTCTTTTCCATTGGTACGACAACGCTGATAAAGATCTGTTCATCGATAACAGGAGTTATCAGGTCTATCAGGGATTGAAGCCGGTTATACCGGATAGCAATTACAACTATTTCAGCATTCTCTGTTGCTGTCTTATTGTCAGTGCCTGTGATATGAGCCTCATATCCACGGTCTTCAAGTATCTCTTTGTATTCCCCGGCGAATGCTTCAGCTTTCTCAGCATTTCTGGAGCCGATTATTATGTCATGTTTCTGGCCCCAGCGAAGTGCAAACCCTCTGCCTATATTGCCTGTTCCTCCAAGTATCGCTATTCTCATGCCTGTTCTCCATTACGGTCTTGCATTACTATCAAGCTTAATCAATGCGCTTGTTGCTTTTATACTTGACCTGTGAGTATTGTGTTAATCCGTGTCATGATATTTATACTATTGCTCATTCTGCATTAATTTAGTCTTCTGCAGGTGTAACCTGTAAGATTCAAATCAAATATTTTCCATCAGGACTTACTCTTCGGGATGAGGGTTATACGGTTCTGGAAATATGGTATTACTACAACAACGAATACTTCATAGACCTGGAAAATTACTTGGGAAACGCGCCGGATAACTGGATGAGCATATCTTCCAGTTATTATTGATTTTTTTTACCGTTCTCTCTTTTCTTTGAAACTTGCCATACTTTTATATATTAGTTTCACGTTAAAC
>JAALLO010000055.1_pt1 | contig 34122 bp, 37 predicted proteins | sample 7245941 | NCBI WGS metagenome assembly JAALLO01 (sample SAMN13049198, study PRJNA578106) | oil field metagenome | isolation source: filtered produced water from oil reservoir A2 | place: USA:offshore Texas | collected 2016 | reverse complement strand
ATTATTATTTCAATCCCTCTAAGGTCTGATTTTAACTCATAATCTCAACATTACCCAGGCCCATTAAAAGCCCCATTTCAATCCCTCTAAGGTCTGATTTTAACTCGTCCTGGTTATCCTGGCTTATTCAGTCTGGAAACATATTTCAATCCCTCTAAGGTCTGATTTTAACGCCAATAAATTTTATAATGATGTATGGACCAAGACCATTTCAATCCCTCTAAGGTCTGATTTTAACTGTTTTGTGTTTAGCCTCTCAACTCGCTTAATACCCCATTTCAATCCCTCTAAGGTCTGATTTTAACTTCCAGGACTTGGGGCCCGGCCTCGGCCTCTTTAATATATTTCAATCCCTCTAAGGTCTGATTTTAACCAAGCCAATTTTGGCCCATTTTAAGGTATTTTTGCTTTTGATTATTGAAATGGCAAAAAGTGTCGGGAATTGTCCTGGTATTGTTTTATTGATGGAAAATAAGAATTTATACTATTTTAATTCAACTCTCTGGCTATAAAATGGAATTCTGGATTTCGGGGAACGTTAATTTGGTTGGAGGTATATAAAGATCCACGAAAAATCAGATAATTGAATCAATTTCAGCTTTTCTGGTACCCAATTCTTCAATGCCAAGATACTTTTTGTCCCTTACGTGATAAATAAATATGCAGTCCAGATCATCGTCTATCAGTTCCTTCAGTCTGGAACGCACTTTCATATACTCTGCTTTAGTAAGTTCGCCTTCAAAAACGCTGTTTTGCACCCAGTTAAGATATTGCTTCAGGAAAATACGGATTTTGTTTAACCTTTCTATTCCCGCATCATAGACAATAATCACGTACATTTTACCACCACATTACAAGAGGCTTATATTCTTCATCGCCAAGAACGTGCTTTGATAATTTGTAAAGCTCCAGCCGGATGAGACGCTTATATGATACATTGCGCTTCAAACCTTTGTGTTTGATAGTCGTACCTAACTTGTCGTTGTACTCCTGCAAAAAAATCTTCTTGCCCTTTTCACTTAGCAGCATATCTCCGATCTCACCTCTGAAACAGTTATCATCCAGCATGTTCTTGTTTACGAGTTTCAGTATGATCCTGTCGATTATAATGGGCTTGAAAATCTCACTGACATCAAGAGCAAGAGAAAATCGGCGTTCAAAAGGCTCGTGCAGATAGGAGATGGTGGGATTCAGTTGGGTATTGTAAATCTCGGAAAGCACTGTAGTATACATCAATGAATTGCCGAAACTGATGAGTGTATTCATTTTATTTCCCGGTGGGCGGCGTGTACGTGTAACTATCCGATATTCCTCCGGAAATATCTCATCAAGGGCACTGTAGTAGATATTGCGTATCCGCCCTTCCACGTTCATCATCTGTGGTATTGAAGAGGATGATTCCGGAAGGCAGAGTATCTCCGCTTCGATTGAATCTATGTATGCGTCCATGCTTTCCTGAATATCGTCTCTGTTTCTCGAATAATATCTCAGGTTCTTGAGAATATTACTGCAAGCCCCTTCAATGAATTTTCTGCCGAGTGACTTGCGCTTCTCTTCATCAAGATAATGAGATGCCTGCTGTATCACAAGATCACCGCTGATCAATGTCTCCCGTGGGTACATGCTGCCTTCATAGAAACCGTAGTAGTTGAAGAAGTGTATCGGGATCCCGTTCTTTGAAAGGTATGACACGACACCTGATGAGAATGATAGTTTTCCGTATGCGTAAACAGAATAAATCTTGTTTACAGGTAAAGCGCGTTTACCTTCTTTGTTTTCAAAATAGACTGTGTTTTGCTTTCGCTTTAAGATCCCGTCCTGAAGGATATAGTAGTCTGTTCTCATCGTGTTTCCCTCTTCTCAACATAGTAATATGAAATAATGTCAATCCTCATTCCCTTCTCCGCAAAAGCAGAACTCGAAATAAGCACACTTAGGACATATACGCATGCGTTTAGGATGCGGCATTCTGCCAGTAACGATCTCTTCAATGCCCCTTATGTCCTCCTCAATACTCTTTTCCCCATCTGGTGTCAGTTCCACTTCTCTTATCTGGTTCAGCAGGGGATAGTTCATGACACCTTTTCCTTCAACACCTCTTTTTTTGAGATAATAAAGATAATACAGCATCTGACGCAGGTGAGCATCCTCCATCTTTTTTGTCTTCTTGATCTCGTGCAGCTCCATGACACCATTACGTTGCTTCACAAAGTCGATGCTGATGGTGTTGTCGATGGTGATGTCCTTTTTTTTCTTGCTGTAACGCTCTTCATGCAACAGTTTGCCGATATTGACGTTCTCGTGCTCATGCTCAAGTGCGATGTTGTGGGAGAAGAGCCATAGTTTGGTGTGGCAGATATGGTAGTAGTTGATTTTGACACCGGTTATTTTCATGTGGGGCGATATAGAAGGAATTTCCGATCTTGATTCTAGTTTTTGGTTTTTATTTGAATCCGGCACGTTATCACAAACTAACTATCTATTTATCATTTAAAGTTTCAAAAAAGTTATTTAGATAATTACTCCGCATGATTGCTTATCCATTGATTCTTTAATTTCAAGTACATTTAATCCATCCTCAAAAGAATAGAATTTTGAAAATTTGTGGGTTGATATAATGAGATCGAACTTATCGTCTACTTCAATAAATCCTTCTTTTTCCAGATAATCACGTAAATTCGTATTATGATTTTTAATATTATTTATGGATATAATAAATTGATTTAGTAGACTTGTAATTTTCCGTATAATATAGATATTTTCAAATTTATTAGTAGTTGTAATTATGTCTTTCCAGACCATGTATACATTTTTTGTAATTAGCATCCCATCAGAAATGATTTTTCGGTTTGCTGTAAATTTTAGAATATCTGGATCAGATAGTAAAGATTCTATTTTGCCAATATCATACTTGGACAAGTCGTCAAGTAAAATAGAATCACAAATAAATATATCGATTTTTTCAAGTTTAGTATCAATGATATCGATTTCATTGCTTAAAGACTGGTAATGAAGTTCAGCAATCTTTCTATTCACTGAAGAAAAACTATCATTGGCTATTTTTTTGACCTCGTCTGAAAGAGTGGAATAATAATTGTTGAACTGCTTAAATGCTATTATTTCTTCTTCATTTATTGATGACTTGTCTAGCAAAATAGTATATCGTTTTTGATTGCCGTATATTCTTTTTGAATCTGCAATACGATTTTCTTTGTACTTAATAATGAAAAGCTTGGATTTTTTAGATTTATCACCACTACATTCTCTGTTAATTCTACCTGATACCTGTTCTATACTATCCAAAATAGAATAATCTCTTATTCCAAAATCACAATCTATATCCACACCAGCTTCAATTGATTGTGTGGAAACAATTATGATTCTCTCATCATTATCTTTATCTTTTATTTCTTCGATCATCTTTTTGCGTCGAAGATTGGAAGTGGTACTGTTCAAAAGATAAAACGAGAAGTCATCAAAATATTCATCAAACTTAAGTTCTTCATATACTTTTGCTGAAGTTGCAACCAGATTTAGAGTAATGAGAATTTTTACGGACCCTGTTACGTAATTATTTTCAATTTCGTTAATTAGTATATCTTTGATACCATCAATATCATTCACATCTTTTCTAAAGATTACTTTATTTCTTTTAAAAACCGGATGATTATAATATTTCTGTGCATTATCTATCAGTTGTGCAGCATTAGAATCATCTATAAAGTAATTGATATCAGGAAGAGTTGCACTCATAATAATATAATAAATATTCAACGATTTGCTTGTTTCTTTTATAAAATTGTAAAAAGTACGTATATTCCTATCACTTAATGTCTGAATTTCATCGATTATTACAACACTGTTACACAAACTGGCAATTTTGTAACGATTGTTGCCATGCGTTTTAATGAAACAATTGAAAAAATTGACGTTGGTGACTACATTTACGCAATTATTTAAGAAATTATCATCCTGAATTATTTTAATTTTCTTAAAATAGGATACTTTAGTGTCTTCATTCTCGTTGAACTTATCGATATAAGACCGTGAATAAATATCAGAAACTGTACCTAATCTGTCTGGAAAGAGTGATTCGTGAAACAAAGAACTTTCTATAACACTATAATTTTGCTCAATTATATTGATAAACGGAAATACATAAAAAATTCGTTTAATAGTATCATCATTTTCAAGTATCTTTAAAGCTAGATTCATCGAAATGTTTGTTTTCCCGCCACCTGTTGGCACTGTCAGCATGAATATTTTATGATCTTGCTGCAACAAATGCTCCATATTGGTGCTACATTCAGCAAGTATTTCCTTTCTTATTTCATTTATGTCATAACAAGATTCAAGGTTGACAGAGGACATGGCATCTATATTTCTATTATATGGAATCATCGAATATGATTTCGCCATTTTTTCATGAATCTCACGATCTATTACGTTCAATTCATACATAGAATCCAGTGATTTAGAATAATGCAAGGTAGAATAGGAATCGCTAAGTACAAGTAGAGAATAAGATAGTTTCACAAAAAGAAACATTTTTTGCCAATCATATTCTTTCCAGAAAAAATCATCTTTTGATTGTTCAGAAATTGGAATTTCTTTAATTCCTACTTCATGAATTATTTCCTCTATGATTTTTCTCTCATCTAAGCTCTCATCACAATTTGTAGAAAAATCACTGAGTCTTGTATGATGCTTTGAAACAATAGTGGCAGCTAAATAAATTGGCCCCTCAAAATCCGGATATTTATCCAAAAGATATGAACTCAATATTCTGTCTGAAAAAAAACTATGTTTGCTGTTAGCTGACTTTTTCTTATTATATACTTTGATCTGTTGAAAATTAGGATTTAGTTTTCCAATATCATGATAATAGACCATATAAAGCAAAATCTGCTTTACTGATACTCTATTTTTTTCGCCGAATAATTCATCTATAAAATTGTCAAAAATTGGTTCAAGCCCTAATTTATCAACTATATACAGAAAATATTCTCCACATAACCGGGAATGGTCTTCTAATAATTCAAGATTATTGTCTTTTTTATGTGCAGAAAAATAAGTATTTGATGGAAAAAGGCTTTTGTCAATTGTACCAAAAAGTACTTTGAAAGTATCAGAACACATAATATACACTTCCTTCTGATACAATACAATTATCTGGATTTTTTAATTCGACCTTTGTTTCACTTTGCGGAATTGCCATTAAACAATAGACATACTTGAACATTTCATCAAAATCTATGGGGAGTAATTCCATTTTTAAATAACGAGTTGTTTCTTTTGATAATTCATCAAAAGGAAATATGCTAGAGCAAACAACCCTTTTTTCAGAGTTTATTTCATAATCGTTTAATGAAATATACTCTATATTAGCAAAGAATTCATTTTTACCTAAATATATTGGAAATACACTTTTATTTTGAATTATATGTTCAATGATCTGGGCATGAAGCGGATCATTTTCATTTAATATTAATCCTATTTCATAATCTGGATCTTGAATTATTTGCTCATTAATCATCACATTAGGAGAACCCGAATCAACTCTATTATTTAGAAAGCTATTGAGACTATTATATGTAACTACAAATTTTTTATTAGCTGAGCTATTAGGTTTGATGAACACTTTTAAGTCAGATAATCTTGAATAGAATTCAGGATAAGTGCTAGAATTTTTATATCCATTAAGACCTATAAGTGAACCAATAATTCCTAATAATTGTGGCTTTGGAATAATAGAATACGTATTTCTAAAGCGATTGCTAATTGGTTGATTGAAATGAGCAAACGTCCCATGCAGTCTAAAGGTAAGTAGTTTATTTGAATTCTCAGGACCTTTCGCATTTGTTGATGAAAAAGATTCAAGTGTTGTATTCAATAGAATCACCTGAATTTGTTGAAGAATTATCAATCTGAAAGACCGATATTCTCAACTTTATTGCTGTATTGCTCAAGTGAGTCTTTATTAATTCCATCAGCAATTATCCCATAGACTTTTGAATAATCCACAATAACATTTCCATCTGATTCATACACACTGACTTGTGAATTCAGGTTATTGAAAATGTGGTTATTCTTATTTTCAAACCAGATCATGCTTACTGTTTCACAGCCAAACATAGTTGTGGAATTTACACCGCCCACCGAATACTTCAGAGCATTTTTTAACTTTTCAATATCGGCATCAGATATATCAATTCCTTGTTTTTGAGCAGAGTTCATGTTTAGACAAATATCATACACATAGTAAACATCATCTGCCCTGGATTCTGAACCTATGGTCGTCTGTTGGCTCTCTTTGCTATTTTCATTTGGGTTTCTATACGGGGATAGTATGTCAGATGAATAGATACTCGAATTTTCAAAGCAATTTATACCATAATTTATTTGGCAGGGACCTGTGATAGAAATGTTTTTATCAACTGCAAAAACAACACCAAAAAGACGAACATCAATAAATGACTTCAAATCCTCCATTACTTCGATTTCACTTTTTGGAATCGATTTCTTTCCACACTTTTCCAGATAATTTTCTTTTAATGTAAGGTATCTTAGGACAGCTCCGTCTTTTGTTTCATGTTCTCTCTTTGTCCTTTGAACAAAAACAGTTTCATCACTAGAAAGATATTCTCTTATACAATATTTTAATGTTTTATCCGTGGCAAATATTCTTCCATTTGGTAATCTTCTTGGCAAACCATCAAAACCTGCATTAAAACTTGCATTTTTTGCGTTTATAACTACTAGCCCATTATAATTCATTCAGATTCCTCCTGTTGTAACTCATTTTCATCTCCTTCCTTTTTTGAGTAAAATAGATAGTTTTTATCAAAGTAACCTGTATATAATGGAATCTTGTTGTCATCGTATGATTTCCTAAATTTAAATGCAAGTACACCGCTCATCATGTTGTGGAATTTACGATTCCCATCAAGATACTCATTATGTGAATATTTTTCAAGAACTGTTATCAATTTCTTTTTTAATATTTCCATATTATGTACATTCATAGTATATTTGGTAAAAAGATCTAATGTGTTTTGTCCTTTTGAAACTTGAAGCAAATAATAGAATATCTGTCCCATGCAGTAACTTGCTTCAAAGTCGTTTTCTATTTCAAAAAAATCATTCCCATCCATTTTTTCTTTCAATGACATATATTCTGTAATTGTATCTCCTCCATTTTGTTCCATAGACAAATATTTGTAATAAATAGTAAGAAAAAAACGAATTTTGTTAGGTACAATCTTTAATTCATCACGTAATGCAGGATTTTTTATCATTTCAGAGAGAAATTCTCTAAATAGTTTGGTATAAATCCTGTCTTCAAACAATGAATTGTTTTGGAAATAAACATAGTTGCAAATGGGAGAATTATATTCTATTAGCTTTAATTTTAAAAATGGAGGAAGATTTTTCATCAACTTTGAAGGATCAGTTTCAAAAAGAGAACCAACAAGAGTATTATTAAACAGTAGATTTAGCTCTCTTAAAAAAATAGACTTATCTCTTTGATTTTGAATATGTGTGATTTCGCTGTCCTTACCCTTTGAAGGTAGCTCTTTTAATGTTGAATATATGGGCAAATCCACAACATTGATAGAATCACCATTTTGAAGTTCATAATCGAAATTGCTGACATATACAAACTTGATATTCTCTAACTTAGGGTCTGTAAGTATCATCACATAGTCAAATTCCTGAAAACGGTTTGATTTATACAGCTTATTTAGCATTTTCAATATTCCAAGCGGTTTGGATGAATAATTTTTATAATCACCGCTTGTAACATTTATAGAAGTAGGGAACACATATTTATAAAATTTGTATGCTTTGAGGTATTCAAAAAAATTGTGTAGTTGTTTTGCACATTTACCACAAATATTAAAATTTTCAGGATTATTTGATTTAAGATTTGTTTTATATCTGGTAGGATGTCTTAGCAAATACTTTCTACTTTTTTGAAGATCAAATAAATTTCCTTGAGCTAACATATAAAGTTGTTCGTGTGAGCTACAACAATCACATTCACTTACAAATGTTTTATATTTCAAAAGTTTATTCAAAGTATAAGCTGATACAGCATCAATGTATGAATTGACATCTTCTTTGTTACTCAAAAAAATGATATAATCATTCTGTCCTAAACCATAATGATTATCAGGATTTATATTGTTGAAATTACTAAAGATATTGCAAACATTGTCACAGAGATATAAAAAGGGAGTGTATAAATCAATTTCAGAAGCTGCTTTTTTAAAATTGTCAATTTTTTCAGCTGGGATTTCTATGATGATATTATCATTTGAATATTTTCTAGCCTTGTTATTCTCATCTTTATCAATAAAAGCATCCGTTATTTTATAATGAGTTAAGGAATGACTCAATAATGCATTGTTACCACCAATGTTATTGCTTGAGTTGCGGGTTGGACGAATAAAGTTTTCGGATTTAAAATACTTCGAACCATAAGCTTCAAGCCAAGGTCTTCGATCAAATTCATCTTCCAGATTAGCAGGGTCAATTAGAAACGGCTCATCGGATATCTCTGGAGGAATAATCAATGCTTTTGTTTTTCCGATCCTTTGATCTGATGTTTGGCTATTCAGCAAAGTATCATATTCATCTTCTGAAAACAAATTTACAATAAAATTATACATTTTTTCTCCCCGAACAAGATGAAATTAATTTGATAATTAAAGAATGATAAATAGTACTAAATAAACTTTTATTAAGTCCAGTGAAAGGATTCACTCCACCACCCCCAGACACCCGAATCCCATTGCATTTTTCTCGCCCAGTCCGGCATCATAGGCGAACTTCACAAGTTCTGGACTTGCCTCTAGTTTCATAGTCAACAGACTGCATCTTCTGAAGCTGTTACCTATGGACACGCGTTTTGGTTTGAAGTTCTTCACATCCAGTATCTCGAAAAAATCCTGTTCTACCTTTTTTCCGTGGTACTGCTCATATCTGGAAGTGAGATTTGTGTGGAGATTCTCGTAGAACTTGGCGTCCTTTGGATAAAGGTCGAACTCAGCAAGCTTTCCATCTTTTTTCCTCATGGTCTTCACATATAAGGGGGATAGAGTTGTGAACTTACAGGTATCCGAAAAATCTTTTTGTGGCAGAACCTCCGCACTTTCAATTATGAAATTTGCTTTTTTGCCTTTTCCGAGGTAAAACTCAGGTTCCATGAGCAGTCCTTCTGTGAAACTGCGAATAAATTCGGAATCAGGTGATGATATGAAAAAATGGGCTCTGGTGAAATTCAGACCCTGTTTAGCCTTGATCCGGTCTTCGATCACAAGATTTGAAAATGTATAGAATTTGAATCCCTGGTGACTGTGAAGCTCATTTGCAAGACTGATATTGGCATTGGCAAGGCGTTTGTATAACATTGACGCAATGCCGTACTGGTAATCATAATGGATAGGATTTGACGATGTCTTTCGAATAGTTATTTTGCATCGCATACTCTATATGACAAAGCAATATAATTTATATGTTACGAAAAAAGCCTATTATATGTCCTGCTTTTTTTTTACCTTTCTTACTGCGTGAATATCCGGACTAATTTGTTTTCAATATCCTTCATTTTATCTTTATCCACTACTCCCGTTTTTGTGAGGATCATATCCTCTGCCAGGGTCATGATCATATTGGCTTTGACAAAACTTGCCCTTGGCAGCGAACCCTCTGCAAAGTCCTCCTTTGTCAGGGATACCGCATATTCATCTTTGCGTGCCTGCTGACTCGTGATCTGGGAAACAATTACGTTCGTGCCTCTTGGATGTGCAACCACCAGTACGGGACGTGTTTTGCTTGCCGTCATATCCGTGTAAGGAAAAGGAAGGACAACAACATCTCCTTTTTTGTACCTTGGAGGCATTGTTCTCAATCCTTCTTTTTGCGCTGGTATTCTGCTGCATGCTCAAGCAGGTTTTCCCAGGCTTTATCCTCTTCAGGGCTGTCCCACTCCTCTTCAAATGCCGTTTCTGACATCAGGGCGCACTCCATTTTTTCCAGTACATAGGAGAGCGGACGGATCTCCATATGGTCGGTGTATGCCACCACCACTGCCTGTGTTCCTTCGGGAAATGTTGTTTTGCGAAGCTCCTTTGGAATCACTATCTGGCCTTTACCTGATACGGTCACTTCCCTGAAGCCGACTATAGTATCCATAATTTCATTCCTCAACATGTAAGATGTGTTCTTACGTAAGATTCCATCTTACACCAGTTTGATCGCCGGGAATATATTGATTTTGATTGCAAAAACAAATCTGCGTTTAGGAGTATAACGAGAATTTGCAAAAATATTTTGTAATACCAGCTTACGTCAAAAATAGTAAGAAGCCCCGGGCGTGATTTGAACACGCGACCTAGTGATTACAAGTCACTCGCTCTGCCGGGCTGAGCCACCGAGGCATCTGTGAATAAGTATTCCGCATCTATTTATGCGATGTACACCCTTAGATATCATAATCGCAGATAAATTTTATGGTAACATTTCCGGAGATAATCATGTGGCGTGAAATATCCAGGATCGGTAAAAAACTTGTGGACACAGGTCTTGTGGAATCACACTTCGGTAATATCAGTGTTAGGATAGGAAGCCGCATGCTTATCACACGCAGCGGATGTGCACTTGATGAGATCACAGAGGACGGTGTTGTGGAAATCGTGCTCGATGGGACCTGTGCCCTTGATATGATCGCATCCTCCGAGGCAATAGTGCACCGTGCAATTTACAGGAACACACCTGCACTTGCCATCGTACATGCCCATTGTCCCTTTGCAGTGACCCTGTCCCTGCTTGCAGAGAATGATATGATCGAACCCGCTGACAGCGAAGGGCAGTATTTCCTGGGGCAGATTCCTGTTGTCATGGGTGGTATAGGTTCTGATGAACTTGCAGACAACCTTTCTTCTGCACTTGCTTCTCACAGGGCTGCAATCGTCTACAGTCACGGGACATTTGCAATCGGGCGCGTACTGGACGAGGCATATGTTATGACCACTCAGGTGGAGCACTCCTGCAAGATCAGATACTGGTATGATCTGGCGCGCAAAAACTGATTTTTTTCTCTTTTAAAGCTCTGAAAGACCGGATCATTTTCCGGCTCTTATATAAAATCTTATATATTATGCTCTGTTCCCTGTTATTATCCCGGAAAACATTAAATGAAAAAAGAGTTCTTTTAGTACAATATTCATGACTTCCAATGCTCTAAGACCCCTTGCCCTCAAATATCTGGAACCAATGGCAAAAATCACTGCAAATGCCGGTATAACACCCAATGCCATTTCCATACTTTCTCTCATTTTTGCAGTGATCTCAGGCGCACTGTTCTATTATTCAGATGCAAGCCCTGTCATAGTAATGGCTGCGGGTTTGATGGTGGCGCTGAACTCGCTGCTTGATGCAATGGACGGGATCATGGCACGCTACCTTTCAATTGCAAGTGCCAAGGGTGACTTTCTGGATCATGTGATAGACCGCTACGCAGATGTCTTTATCATATGCGGTATCTTCTTTGGCGGTTATGTGGACTGGATGATAGGCGTTGTGGCGATCGTGGGCGTCCAGATAACAAGTTATCTCGGAACACAGGCTCAGGCACTCAATCTCGGGCGCTACTACGGCGGGATAATCGGCAGGGCTGATCGTCTTATTCTTATAATGCTGGCATCACTTATTTATGTGATATCGTCTGCAGAACTTTACGGACTGTCATCCCTTGGATGGGTTATAGTTATCATCGCAGTGGGAAGCCACATAACAGCTTTCCAGAGGATAGCCCATATATGGAAGCAACTCAGTCTCTAAACAGCTTTCAGGGATAGTTATTACCCTCATAAGCAAAATTAACTCAGGAGTAAAATCTCTCTTATGGACGAAAGATTTGAATATCTGGAACACACGGCCGATGCAAAGTTCAGGGCATATGGCAAAACACTCGAGGAAGCCTTTGAGAACGCAGCTTTTGCCATGTTCAATGTAATGATAAACACCGATACCGTGGAGAATAAGGTCTCACAGGAGATCGAGTTGAGTTCGGAGGATATCGAAGCTCTCCTTTTCAACTGGCTCTCGGAACTACTCTTCGTATTCGAGGTTGAGACAATGGTATTCGGGAACTTTATTGTTGACAGGGTGGAAGAGGACAATAACGGCTGCCGAATATATGCAAAAGCCATTGGTGAGGAGATCGATCTTTCCAGACATAAGTTCGATACCGGGGTCAAGGCCGCAACCTATAACGACATGAAGGTCGAGAAAACACCACAGGGATGGATGATACAGGCAACGGTGGATACCTGAGATATAACATTGAACTTTTTCCATTTAGGTTATGATATCTGCCGTCAGTGTCTGTCTTCTGTTCACATAGGTTTTTACTTGAGATATCATCAACACATTCATACGTACACAATCATATAGTTCGGCTTATAGATTTCATCACAGAGGAAAAATCAGATGTCAGATGAGAATGAAACTTCGGTCTTCGATGTGCTCAAGCGCATTAGTGATAATGAATGGGAGGTACCCGTAGGATTTAAACCGGGGATGAACGTTCCCGGCCGCATCTTTGTCTCGGAGTCACTTCTCCGTATGCTTGAAATGGAAACCATCGGCCAGGTGGCGAATGTAGCCACCCTGCCGGGGATACAGAAATACTCTATGGCAATGCCGGATGCACACCTTGGTTATGGATTCTCCATAGGCGGTGTTGCAGCATTCGATAAAGAGACCGGTATAATAAGTCCCGGTGGAGTAGGCTTCGATATCAATTGTGGAGTGCGGCTCATAAGGTCAAACCTATCAGAGCAGGATGTACGTCCGAAGCTCTCAGAACTGCTGGATGACCTCTTCAAGGCGATTCCCACAGGTGTTGGATCCAAGAGCCGGCTAAAGGTCACGGATACCGAGCTTGATGATATCTTTGTGCATGGTGTACAGTGGGCTGTGGAAAACGGTTACGGTGTAGAAGCTGATATCTCTCATTGTGAGAGCAAGGGGCAGATGCCGGGAGCCGATCCGTCCAAGGTGAGCGCAAAGGCCCGCAAACGCGGAAGACCTCAGATAGGAACACTGGGAAGTGGCAATCATTTTCTTGAGGTACAGTATATCGATAAGATATACGATGAGGAGGCGGCTGCTGCCATGGGACTCAGGGAAGGACAGGTCACTTTCATGGTACATTGCGGCTCACGCGGTGCAGGCCACCAGATATGCACCGACCACCTGCAGATACTCACCAGTGCTTCGAAAAAGTATAACATACCTCTGCCCGACAAACAGCTTGCATGTGCTCCGGCCCAGTCCCAGGAAGCACAGGATTATTTCAAGGCAATGGTGTGTGCGGCCAACTATGCGTGGGTCAACAGGCATGTGATCATGCACTGGGCCCGCGAGGTATTCGAGAGCCACTTTGCAGATGATTTCGGTGATCTTGGTCTTGACCTTGTCTATGATGTGGCACACAATATCGCCAAGCTTGAAGAGCATAAGATCGACGGAAAGAACACCGAGGTGTACGTACACAGGAAAGGAGCCACACGTGCGTTTCCGCCGGGCCATCCTGACCTGCCCGAAGACTATCTTGATCTGGGCCAGCCAGTCCTGATACCCGGAAGTATGGGAACACCTTCTTATGTGCTGTGCAGCACGAAGGATTCCATGGAGATCAGCTTTGGCAGTGCATGTCATGGTGCCGGTCGTGTCATGAGTCGCAAACATGCCAAAAAGGAGTTGCGTGGTGAGGATATACGTGATGAGTTGGGCTCCAGAGGTATACAGGTCAGGGCGACACAACCCTCACTGATCGCTGAAGAAGCACCGGCGGTCTATAAATCCAGCAGTGAAGTAGTGGATGTCGTTCATGACCTTGGTATTGCCAGGAAGGTAGCCAGGCTCCTGCCAATGGGAGTTATAAAAGGCTAAACCTCTCTTCTTTTCTTCCTTTTTCTCTTCTAAAAACAAGGAAACTATAAACCGGGACTTTACAGTATCTGCAATTTAAAACAAGTAAGAATGAGCAATGAGGAAACGGGATATGTTTGAGGGGATGAATGGTTTTGCTTGGTTACAGTTACTATACCTTTGAATACAGCTACAAGCAGTTAGCCCGCTTCCTCAGCTTATAATTAGTCATTATTATATATAAATCTGTTCGATATTCTTTAAATACGATTTTTGTACCTGTCCGGGATATTCTCTCCCACGGACCGCTATCAATTTAATGCTTATCCATTATTTAGCATCTATGCCAGATATCGAGAAAAATCTTAAAAGAGTACGTGTTATGGCGGACTTCCAGTTTGGAAAAGGCTGTGGAAATGCCCTTTTCCCGGATGATGTCACTTTCAGGCTTTCAAAGACCAAACGAGTACGGCAGGTCTTTAAGGAAGATGAGCACATCGCAACAGTCAGGGCAAAGGACGGTATGCTAACCCTTGGTATGGAAGGTGCCCGTGCGCTTCATGATTATTTCCCTGCACCTGCAAGGCGTGTTGTTATTTGTGAGGATGCGGTGCCCTTTGTGGCAAATGGTAAGACCACTTTTGCCAAACATGTCCTGTCCCTTGATCCTGAACTTCGTGCAGGTGACGAGGTGGTGGTTGTAAGCGAATCCGATGACTTGCTTGCAACAGGCCAGTTGCTTTTCTCTCCGGGTGAGGTTGCTGATCTGGACAGAGGGGCGGCTGTTGATGTCAGACGTGGCAGGGACCAGTCATAATATAAATAACAAACAAGATGTTTAAAGGATAAAATTAAAATAATATCAAGCCGATAAAAATGGACAATAGCAGCGATGCCTTCAAAAAAAACTAATCCGTCTCCGGAGCGTGAGAATATAGAAGAGGAGTTTTTCAAAACTTTTATCGTTCCGGATAAAACCAGAATGGAAGAACATACGATAGTGGTAGACGGAGACATCATTATCGGTAACCATTCTGATATCAGGTACGGTGTGATCTCAAATTCTTCCATACTGGGAGAAAGGGTTCAGCTTGCCGGTGATCTCATATCAAGATCTGATGTCAGGGTCGATATCTGGTCACAGATCGGGGGGAACGTCAAGACCGATGCAAACGCCTATATCGGTGAGTTCGTTTCCATAGATGGTAAGCTTGTTGTAAAAGGTGACCTCGATATTGGCAATGATGTCAAGATCAATGGCGGTTTCGAGGCAAAGGGCTGGATTGTTGTACGTAACCCTATTCCGGTCATAGTCTATCTCTTCCTCTACATCAGTGAACTCTTAAGACTTGGTAAGGACGAAGAGGTTGAGAAGGCATTGGAAGATCTCTTTGATGATGAAGAGCTTGAGTCCATCGGTGTTAACAGCATGATAGTCCCGAATGGTTCCAAGATCTCCATGGACGCTATCAGGGTGCCTTCAAAGGCGGTTATCGGAAGCGATTGCCGGCTGGTTGGTAACATCCGTGCCACCTCACTGGAAATGGCTGACGCTACCACCCTTTACGGAAGTATCCGTACCATCCAGGACGTAAGACTGGGTCAGAAGAATATTATTCACGGGAATATCGTTTCCAGGGGTACGGTCTACATTGCAGAAGAGACTCATATACTGGGTGAGATCAATGCCCAGTCGATAAAGATACATGAGAGCGCACGTGTTGACGGTGTCATGCGCGCACCTGACGGAATAGTGTTCGAAAGAGAGGAAGAAGAGGTTCTGAACGAAAAAGAACTGATGGAACTGAATGTTTGAAAAATGTTGAGATACCGATATTAAAAATGCATCTGAGGGGATGGTTATGAATTCGATTGGAGTATTCAACTTTCTGGATTTTGCGACCAGACTGGGTATTGTTGTGGTCGCGCTATTAATTTCCAACTTACTGGTAAGGATCGACGCGGATGTGATCCGCTCACGAATATACGTTTCTTTTAGCAAGATTAAAAGGTACTTCTTACTTATGACGATCGGTTTTCTGCTGTATCTGTCCGAGGCTTACGTCAGCATCAGTGAACCGGTTGCAGTGGCAAGCGGGCAGTATAATACGTTTACGGGAATCGCGCTTGCAACATTTCAGGCACTGGTCCTGGTCTTCCTTGTGAATCTCTATGTTGCCATAAGGGTTCCTGACAAAAGGATTCTCTGATTTTGGGACCTTTTTTTCTTCTCTTTTTCTGGTCTGCTTATTTTCCGGCAGTAAAATCTTTGTACTTTTCCTGAATTTCAATAGCCAGCTTTAATAGTTTAATTCAATATTATAGTCCACAGGGTGTTTACATGACAGAGAATATTACCTCACAATCACCGGATCATGAATCTATTATCAAAAAGGACGCTGAATACGTCATGCAGAACTACGGCCGCTATGATATCGTACTTGAAAGCGGGAAGGGCTGTATTGTACGCGACATCAACGGCAGGGAATACATCGATTGTGTTGCGGGAATAGCTGTAAACAATATAGGTCACTGCCACCCCAAACTTGTGGCAGCTATCAAAGAACAGGCCGGGAAGCTGATTCACGTTTCCAATCTATACTATACAGCAGTTCAGGCCGAACTTGCTAAGGAGCTTGCAGGTATCACAGGTATGTCACGGGTATTCTTCTGCAATTCGGGAACCGAGGCGGTTGAAGCTGCCATGAAACTTGCACGTGTGACCACCGGCAAGACCGATTTTGTGGCGGTGGAGAAATCGTTCCACGGCAGGACCATGGGATCACTTTCGGTGACCTATAAGGATATCTACCGCAACCCTTTCAAACCGCTGGTCCAGGAAGAGAAGTTTGTCCCATACGATGACGCCGGGGCTCTTGCCGATGCGATAACAGAAAATACCGCGGCTGTGATAGTGGAACCGATACAGGGAGAAGGCGGTATCAATGTACCGTCCGACGAGTATCTTCAGGAGGTCCGCAGGATATGTGACGAGACTGATACCCTGCTTATCTTTGACGAGGTACAGACAGGTTTTGGACGTACTGGGAAATGGTTCTGCAAGGAACACTCCGGTGTTAAGCCGGATATCATGACAATGGCAAAGGCAATGGGTGGAGGCTTCCCCATGGGTGCCATTGCCGCGCGTGACGGCATTTCGTTTGACAGGGGTCAGCATGCGGCAACCTTTGGCGGCAGCCCTCTGGCATGTGCTGCAGCCCTGGCATCCATTGAGGTCATCCGTGAAGAAAATCTTCTCAGGAACTCTCAGGAAATGGGTGAGTATTTCATGGACCGTCTCAGGAACATGTCTCTGGACGGTGTTGTGGAGGTTCGCGGACGCGGACTTATGATAGGTGTCGAACTTGATCGCAAGTGTGCGGACATTGTAGAGTCCTGCATGAAAAAGGGTGTGCTTCTAAACTGCACCTCGGAAAAAGTGCTGCGTATAGCTCCTCCTCTTACAATTAGCAAAGAGCAGATCGATGCGGTGGTGGATGTGCTTGAGCAGGCCTGAGCTGATAAAACCGGAAATTGCCAACATAGCTGAATATGTACCTGGTAAATCCATTGAGGATATCGCCCGCAAATACGGTCTTGATCCGGCTTCCATCATAAAACTTGGTTCAAATGAGAATGTACTGGGACCTTCTCCTGAAGCCATCAAGGCCATCAGAGATCATGCCGGAAAAGTGAATATCTACCCATCGGCAGACGCATCCGAGCTTGTGGATGCCATCTCCGAATACACGGGCTTCCCTGCAGAGAACATATGTGCCGCAGGTCCGGGGATGGACGGTCTGCTGGACAACCTTATGAGATTACTGATTTCACCGGGTGACGAGATCATCCTCCCGATCCCTACATTCTCCTATTACGAGGTAGCAGCCCGCGCCAACGGAGCGGTAGCTGTTCATGTGAATTTGGGAGAGGATTTTGTACTGGATGCCGATGTGATAATTGAAGCCGAATCATCAGGTACGAAGATAATATTCCTGTGCTCGCCTAACAACCCGACCGGCAAACAAATTCCAGAGGCCGATCTGCGCCGTATACTGGAACACACAAAGGGTCTGGTCTTTGTGGACGAGGCCTATGTGGAGTTTGCAGACCGCAACTATGCCGATCTTGTGAACGAGTATGACAACCTTATCATCGGACGAACACTGTCCAAGGCATTCGGACTTGCCGGCATGAGGCTGGGTTATGGTATTATGCCTGCATGGATCAAGCAAGAGTACATGAAGATAGCAACACCCTTTAACATCAGTGTTCCGTCCATTGCAGCAGGTGTTGCGGCATTATCTGAAAACGATCACCTGGAAAAAAGCATTCTCTGTGCCAGGGAAGGGCGCGATTATCTTGCAGAACATATTCCTTTCCGGGTCTACGGCTCGCAGGCTAATTTCGTACTTGTGGATGTTGCACCCTTAAGATCAAAGGATGTTACTGAGAAGCTGTTGAAAAAGGGGATTATCGTCAGGGACTGCAGCTCTTTCAAAGGAGCCGGTGATTCTCTGATACGTGTGACCGTTGGCACAGGCGTGCAGAATGAAATGGTAGTCGAAGCATTCAAAGAAGTTGCAGCTCAGTCAGAGCTGTAAACTTTATCTATTTTCATAAGCGGGTAGTCAAGTTCCTGGTCGAATGCCAGACTCACATCAGCAAGTACTGATTCATATCTCATTGTGATTTTCACATCAAGCATACGGCCTTCCAGTTCGCAGTAGCCGAACTCATCATTCAGTCTGGAACGGATTATGTCCCTGTCGATGGAGACAGTTATGTCTTTGACAAAGGGTTGTACCGAAATGCTTTCCTGTATTGCGGTCTCAAGGCTCTCTACGGTCCTGAGATTGACGGGTGAGCCTGTGAACTGATGGTAGAGGGCTCCAAGCTTGATGCCTGCCTCAAATAATACGTTGTCTCTGTCTGTTATCATGTATGTATCCTTCATTTTTATACAGCCTTTTTTATTGCAGGTGATATCACGTATAGTAACATTATGCCCAGTAAAAGGCTTGCCATTAGATGCGTATAACTCAGGTTGACCGCATAGGACAGAATGGTTATTCCGAAGACCAATGCCACAGGTGTTACGATCTCCGGTTTTCTCGCTTTCATGTATGTGAACCTGCTGATCATGAGCAAGCCAATGACAAAAGCAAGCAGTATTGCCAGATAGCTGTTAAAGTAATTCTCGCCCGCCAGTACATATGCTGAGAGGATGATACCTCCTGCGGTAATCGGGAGTCCCCTGAAAGAGGGAAGACCCTGATGTGATGTATTGAACCTTGCCAGCCTGAGCATTCCGCAGAAGAAGTAAAAGCTGAGTGCTATAAGAAGCAGATACCCTGCTTCCTCGCCCGCAAATGAATAAAGAATGGCAGCAGGGGCAAGTCCGAATGAAACGATATCTGCGAGTGAATCAAGATTTGCTCCCAACTCGCTTCCTGAAAAAAGCCTTGAAAGATATCCGTCAACACCATCTGCCACAGCGGCTGCAAGTATCAGTGTTGGGGCAAGGTATGTAAAGCCATCCTGGATCAGAATTACTGCCAGCAGTCCGCACAGGGAATTGAATAAGGTTACAATATCGGCTAACTTCAAAATCCGTAAAATGGTTTTTCACTCCTCACAGTCTGTCGCCCTGGCGATCACCGTTAAGCCTGCAAACACCCTGTCACCGATCTTGCAGGCTATGTCAAAGTTCTCGGGGATCGTTACATCCACTCGTGATCCGAAACGTATCATCCCGAACCTCTCTCCTTGGATCAGGTTATCTCCTTCCCTGACATATGAAACGATTCTTCTGGTGACGGTTCCCGCAATCTGTATGACTTCTACCAGCCCGTGTTCTGTCTCTATGAGCATATGACTGCGCTCGTTCCTGTCCGAATCCTTACAGAATGCAGGTATGTATCCTCCTTTCTTATGCACGATGGAGTGGATCTTTCCGTTAATGGGCACTCTGTTAACGTGGACATTCTGGAAATTCATGAAAATGCAGATCTTCCGTCCCCTGATGTCAACGATCTTTCCGTCGGCAGGTGCAAGCATGATCCTGTCACATTGGTCGACCTTTCTTTCAGGATCCCGAAAAAAGAATAAAAAGAATATGGTAACGGCAATTCCAAGCAAGGCTATTTTATCCGTATGTGGCCAGCTTAAAAAAAAATGGGCAATGGTAGCAAATATACTGATAGTAACTGCAGTCACTATCCAGGGAGCCGAACCTTTTGCAAGCATCTAATTATTTCCTACGACTTTTTTTAATATATTCTGGATGCATTCGGTGACCAACAGCCATACTCCTTCGATGAGCTCTATAAGTTCCGGAAGGATACGCATGACCACATAAGCTATGGCAAAGAGTGCTATGCCGGATCCTATCTTCCCGATGGTGTGATGTGCGATCTCAAAGCTGTTAGGGCCGAACCATTGGTATCCGTAAGCAGCAATTACGAATACATCCCTTATTATATTTAAACCGTATATAACAGGTACGGAAACGAGGAATGCTTTTAAGTGTTTCTTCCATGGTGCATCCACAGAGATTATGAGCCCGATGAAAAGGGCGATACTCTCAATGGCAGTACAGGCAAGAATTATCTCCACCTGGTATCCGTTAAGACCAATCTTGTTCCAAGCTGTAAGTTCCGCGGGTATGTTCAGCAGATGCATCGTCCAGAGTACGTTGTCCGTAACAAGGCCGATGATCCATACATTGAGGGATTCCATCTGTGCAAAGGGGAAGTAGAACAATGATCCAAGGGCTGTTGCGCTTGTTGCCATGGATGTTATGTCTGCTGACTTATTCTCCAGTATCTCCGGATGTCTGTACTCCCTGAACATAGTATATGATATCATCAGACAGAGTATACCTACGGTTATAACCAGCGCGACATTGAAGTAGTCATTGATCTCCAGGTAGTGCCCTGGCTGGATGAACCAGTGTATTGCAAAGAATACCCAGCCTGCCGCACCCAGCAGTTTGCGCCAATTCTTTTTTCTGGGTGTAAGCGCACTGGCAAGCATGAATGCCACAGCAACCCAAAGTACATTTTCTATCATTTACAAGCACCTTTAATAGGTATGCGCTCTATATATTTGATTTAGCGTATTAAGTTTTTGTTCCTATGTGCCCCGAAACACCAAAACTGACAGTTGATGCTGTGATCCTTTATAATGGCAGGATTGTCCTGATACGGCGTAAAAACCCTCCTTTTCAGGGAAAGTTTGCTTTGCCGGGTGGTTTTGTTGAAATAGGCGAGACCGTGGAAGCAGCGGTGGTACGGGAGGCTCTGGAGGAAACCGGGCTCTCGATAGAAATAGTTAAGTTACTTGGAGTATACTCTGACCCCCGACGTGACCCAAGAGGACATACGGTAAGTGTGGTCTATCTGTCAGTCGGCAGTGGAGATCTCAAAGCAGGTTCAGATGCCAGTGACGCATATCTCTTCGATATTTCGGATTTGCCCGAAATGGCGTTTGACCACAATACGATATTAGAGCAGTCACAAGGTGAGATTGATGGAATTTTGTCCAAAATGTAAAAGTATGATGTTTCCGGTAAAAGGTGTCTCTCAGTGCAGGAAATGCGGATATGTGAAAGAAAAGGAAGCTAAGTCCGAATCACTGGTGTCCAGGTCGGAGCGCTCCGACAGGGAAGTTACGGTCCTTGAAGGTGAGACCGCACAGGGTCTTCCGACAACAACAGTCAGGTGTGAGGAATGTGGCCATAACGTCGCATACTGGTGGCTTCGCCAGCTCAGGTCTGCTGATGAATCTGAAACACGTTTCTTCAAGTGTACCAAATGTGGAACTACCTGGCGTGAGTATGATTAATATATAATTACTGCACAATATAACGGCAGGTTGTACAAACTTTCAGATTATTTTCACGAAAGCTTTTATTACTAAATGTGTATAATGACCTAAAAATCAAATTTATTTGGCGGAGAATCCAGATGTTCAAGGCAACAATCGATGCAGATACACTTAAGAGTTCCATAGAGGCACTTTCAGTTCTTGTTGATGAGGCGAGGTTCAAAATATCTCCGGAAGGATTTACTGTCAGGGCGGTGGACCCTGCGAATGTGGCAATGGTCAGTTTTGAACTCGGTTCAAATGCCTTTGAAGAATTCGCTGCTGATGACAGTGAGATAGGGATGGACCTGTCCAAGATCAGCGATATTTTCGGCGTGGCAGGAAGAGATGACAAGGTAAGTATGGAACTTGATGAGATGTCGCAGAAGATGTCACTTCACGTTGGTGGCCTGTCCTATACCCTTGCATTGCTTGACCCTTCGACCGTCAGGGCAGAGCCCAGGATACCCCAGCTTGAGCTTCCGGCAGAGGTCGTCTTAAACGGCAAGGACCTGCAGAGGGCCGTCAAGGCAGCGGAAAAAATAAGCGATCACATGCTACTGGGAGTTGAAGGCGATGCATTCTACATGGAAGCCGAAGGCGATACGGATCGTGTAAGGCTTGATATTCCACGTGACCAGCTCATAGATCTCAAGTCCGGTGAAGCACGTTCGCTCTTCTCACTGGATTATCTATCCGACATAGTCAAACCCGCATCAAAGTCCAATGAAGTAACAGTTGAGCTGGGTAAGGACTTCCCTGTCAAGATCGGATTCACGATCGCCGGCGGTGAAGGCAGGATCGGATATCTACTTGCCCCACGTATCGAATCTGATTAAGGACATGGAACACAAGGACCTTGCATTATATCCTTACGTAAGCGAGGCTTCCGGTTATGTGGCAAGCCTTGATTTCTCCCTTGACAGGCTGATATCCTCAAGGGCCATGGATTCGGCACGCCTGCGCGGCAAGGAAAGGGTGCTGCAGGCAATTGAGGGTGAGATTCTCAAACCCGGTCTTATGAGTTCCGATGATCGTAAGATACTCATCGAGCTCCTTTCCTATCCTTTCTCACGTATACTTGTCTCATGCGTGGACGATTCTTTTCTGACCAGGAGATATGCTCTTGCAGAAGCTGTCTCCTCATACAAATCACTGAAAGGCAGGGAGCCTGCTTTTCTCAGGGAGTTTGCTCTTGAATTCGGTATACAGGCACAATCCGATGATTCCGGTTTCAGGATGCATTTCACGGATTACATCAGTCTTGCCAGCACCCTGAAGGCAAGCGAATGGAAACTGGTGAACCGCAAACTGGATCATGGCTATGTAAAGGTCTCAAAGGATGAGTTTGCGCGCCTGCTTCAGGAAGGTATCAAAAACCGGATAGAAGGCAGTCTGCCTGTATCAGTCCCGGAGGACATACAGCATGCATGTGAGCCCTATCTCGAAGAGATAAAGACCGCGCTTCATGAACGCAAGAGTACCTTTGGAGATGGTACGGAATTCGGTACTGTGGAAAGCGGCCTGTTTCCACCATGTGTTATCTATGCAGTATCACAGACACAGGCAGGTGTCAACCTTGCCCATTCCATGAGGTTTGCAATGACGTCCTTTTTGCTCACCGTGGGTATGTCGGTGGATGATATCATGAACCTTTTTACCACATCTCCTGATTTTGATGAGGAAAAGGCGAGATACCAGGTGGAACATATCGCCGGTGCGTCGGGAACCAGTTACAAACCACCTTCATGTGCAACAATGAAGACCTACGGCAACTGCTATGCCCCGGACGAGCACTGCAAAAAGGTCAAGCATCCTCTGGGATATTACAGGCGCAAGCTCTGGTTTAAGAACAGGGATGCACAAAAAAATAAAGCAAAGGCACCATCAAAGACTGATGACGCCAAAACCGGATCTAAACCTGATTCTTAACTTCGTTTGTATTCCCTGCATCGGTCAACAAAGCTCTTAACCGGGAATGAGGCAGGGTGTGCATGTGTATAACTTGCCAGTGAGTTGTGTTCGGTGATACAGTCCATGCCGTCCACGATTCCCTTTCCGCGCTTCATCTCATAGATCAGCTTTGCATCCTTGTCACAGTATGTTACCGAATAGTGGAACTCATGTCCCCTGATTGTTCCTCTGATAAAATCTCCTTTTGCCGTACCCTCGGTGTAACCAAGAGCCTGCAGTTTCTTTGTCATCACGGTTTCCGCAGGGAATAGGTCTGCCATCTTGTAAACGGTATCCTCTATTTCGTATGATGTTGAAAGATACTGAAGTCCTCCGCACTCTCCGTAGATGGGCATGCCGTCGGCAGAGAGATCTTTCAGGGACTTTGTTGTCTTTGAGCTTTCCAGCTCGGCCATGTGAAGTTCCGGATATCCGCCACCAAAGTACATGCCATCCACATCCGGTACTTCTCCCTCCATGGGACTGAAGAATACAACTTCCGCTCCGGCCTGTCTGAAAGCATCGAACATATCCTGGTAGTAGAAACAAAATGCGGAATCATATGCGATACCTACCTTCACTCTGTCATCAGAAGGAGTTTCCTCCACAGGTGCATCCTCCATATCCGGGGCACTTTCCGCAATGGAGATTATCGCATCAAGATCGATATTCTCCTCGATAAAATCTGCCAGTTCTGAAGCATCAAATTCCTGCTCATGTGCCATGTACAGGCCAAGGTGGCGGGAAGGTACGGTTACATCCTGGTTGCGTGGGAGTGTGCCCACAACGGGGATGTCCTTAATAGAGTCAATGATCATCTGTGAGTGTCTCGGGCTGCCTACCTTGTTAAGGATCACTCCTGCAACATTTACATCTTTATCATATTCGGAAAATCCTTTGACCATTGCCGCGGCACTTCTGGACATACCGTGGACATTGACCACCAGGACCACGGGCACATCAAGTGACTTTGCAACGTGTGCGGAGCTAGCTGTCTCTGTGGCTCCCATGCCGTCGAAGAGCCCCATGACTCCCTCTATCACATTGATGTCCGCATTACTGGAGTATCTGGAAAAGGTGTTTCTCACCCCTTCAACCTGCATCATGAAGGTATCGAGGTTCCTTGAGGGTTTACCGCATATTGCAGTATGGTATGTGGGGTCGATGTAATCAGGTCCCACCTTGAACGGTTGTACTTCCATCTGTCTTTTTTTCAGGGCCGCCATTATTCCCATGGACACAGTGGTTTTTCCGACACCACTGTTCGTTCCTGCAAGTAGTACAGCTTTTGTCATGCAGGTTAGTTTGTCCAGTTTGTATATATGTATTGTTCCTGTCCTTATTCAAAATAGTTAAATAAGCGCAGCCTATCTACGTACTATGAATTCATCCGTGGCATGCACCACTCTGACGGATCCGTTCGGACGAACGGTCAGAAGTCTGAGAATGTCCATTACCAACAGGTGTAATCTCAACTGTATTTACTGTCATAACGAAGGGGATCCGGGCAGTGTACGGGAGATGTCGGTTGAAACAATTGTGAACATTGTCAGGGCGGCTGCAGATTTTGGTGTCGATCGTCTCAAGATATCAGGAGGTGAACCTCTTCTCAGGAAGGACCTTGAGGAGATCCTTGCCGCACTGCCACCTCTTAAGGATGTATCCCTTACCACAAATGCCATTTTGCTAAAGGACAGGGCGCAGTCTCTGAAAGATGCCGGACTGGATCGGGTGAACGTGAGCTTGGACACCCTTGATCCTGCAAAGTTTCGCATGATCACAAACTGCAAAAAGGACGTTCTAGGTCAGGTACTCGAAGGCATAGAGGAAGCCGTCCGTGTGGGTCTGAAACCCGTTAAAGTCAATATGGTGCTCCTGAAGGACCTCAACGAGACGGAGATAGAGGATATGCTTGAATTCACGGGACAGTTCAGTGGAGACGTCATACTGCAACTGATCGAGCTTATGGATTTCAAGGATGTTGCAGAGTTCCACGTTGATGCCGATAAGGTCGAGGATGAACTGCTTGACCGTGCCAGCGATGTCAAAGTGCGCAGGATGCATCACAGGAAAAAATACATAATCAATGGTGCAGAAGTGGAATTCGTACGTCCGATCGACAATACGGAATTCTGTGCCAACTGCAACAGGTTACGTGTAACAGCGGAAGGTAAGCTCAAACCCTGTCTGCTGGTGAACAACAACCTGGTGGATGTTTCGGGTGCAAATCCGGAAGAGCTGCCGGGCTTGCTGCAGCGTGCAGTGAGCAGAAGAGTGCCTTTTTACACAGAGAGGAGAGATAAAAATGGAAGTTGAACTGACAGTTGACGGTAAAAACATAGAGATAAATCGTTTTGTACAGGATATCCTGGGAAGCACCGTGGTCGGTGCCACAGGAACTCTGCGCGGAGTCGAGGATGACTGCACAGAGATTGTTCTGAAAATAAAGAAATAAATTTTGTCTTTTTCTTTACTTTAATCTTTTATCGACATACTCCTGTTCATAGCAGATGCTCTATCTCCGAGAAGTCAATGGGGGATGTGGCATCCAGTGAGATCGGTGTTACGGATATGTGTCCCTTGCTGACAAGTGCATCAACATCGGTACCCTCTTCGTCTTCATTTATCAGGTCGCCTGCTATCCAGTAGTACGGTCTGCCCCTGGGATCGTGTCTTTCCTCCACATCGGTCTTGAACAGCTTCCTGGCAAGACGTGTGATCTCGATCTCAGTATCCTCTTCTACATGATAGGGCAGGTTGACGTTTAACAGATCCACGTTTTGGGGAAGGCCGTGCTTAATGACTTTCCTGGCTATCCTGTTTACCACTTTGATCCCGACTTCAAAGTCATGCTGGTAATCTCTGTGATCATCGAACTTGTCACCTTCTTCTTTCACCTGAACAGATGCCGCAATTGCGGGTATGCCGTAACTTGCACCTTCCAGTGCCGCGCCTATGGTGCCGGAGGTGGTTATTGTATCTGTGCTGATGTTCTCACCGATATTGAAACCTGAAAGTATGAGGTCGGGTTTTTCTTTCATTATTGTGAACATGCCTATGATCACAGAATCCGTGGGTGTTCCGCCAACCGCGTTGACCTCGACTCCGTCTATTCTGGTCGTCGTCACCCTGAGTGGTTCAAAAATAGATATTGAGCGTCCCACGCCACTTTGCTGCATAATGGGTGCGGACACGGTAACATCCCCCAGGTCCGCAACGCTCCTGTAAGCGGCCCTTATGCCTGCGGAATATACGCCATCGTCATTGGTAAGAAGGATCTTTCTGGACATGGCCTACTCTTTGTAGGTTAAAGTTTTAAAGCTAATGGCTAAAATAAAAAAAGCTAAGAGCAAAATCCCGGTGATCACACGTTTGCAAAGATCCTTTTCCTTTCTTTGGAAATGATCTCCTGGTCAGAACCTTCCGGTAATTCCGAGAGGGCTTTGACCTGCTCGATGACCTCTATGTCTTCGCTCATGCTGTCAAGTTGTTCTATTATATCAACAACCGCCTCATTCTGTTCTTCACTGAGGCATTTGTTGTCCCTTGCAATTTCAAGCAATAAGGACGCATCATCAAGCACCTGGGCAAGTATTGTCCTGTCCATATACTCCCTTGCAAGGTCGGAATCCTTTCCTTTTAATGTTTCATTGAACTCATTCAACTGAGTCTCAAAAAGTCCTATATCGTAGTGTGAGCTCCTGAAAATCTTCCTAACATAGTCTTCCCTGTAAACCTGTTTGGAATTCTTCAAGACTTTCAGGAGTTTTTTGTAGTCCATTCTCTCTCGTCCTGTTGCAGACCTCGTCCATATGCCTGCAGTTTTTCCCGTGCTAGAACAAATTAGCGTTTGTCAGCTACTTTTTTTCTGAGATCCAGATTGGTCTCAGCTTCAAGGGGAGCAGGTGCAATAAGTTTCAATGCGTCATACATCTCAGTGAACTGGCCACCGTTAACGTCATATTCGCCTTCAAGATCTATACCGTATTCTTCTCTGTTTTCTTCGACGATGGGATCACACAGGTATACCTGTAAATTACCACCAGCATCCATGAAAACCGAAGGTCTTGCCCCTGAGTTGTTGTACTCTTCGACCAAACCTCTAAATACAAATGACATATATCGCATTGATTCCATCGGTCATCACCATTTATGCTAGTTTCTGAGCATCTATTTAAACATAATGTACTCGATTTTTTGAGTATGTAGTTTTATGGACAGTTCTATGTTCATAGCATGGCGATAAAAAAACCTCAAAAAATTAATAAACGCACACAATTGACATTATTTATCATGTATATTTATATTGACTATTATATTTTATTGGTTGGCAGATTTTCGGCAAATTTCTATAAGAAACATTTTTAATCATTGGGGCATACTTGGAAGAATAAATTTCATCAAATGATCATCTAGTTGGAATAATTATGCTTGAGGATGAATATCAGCTTGACTTTTTCTATGAAAACGGCTTTATTCGTAAGCAGTGTTCAAAATGCGGTAAATTCTTCTGGACACGGGACCTTGACAGGAATACCTGTGGAGACGCTCCCTGTGATCCATATAGCTTCATAGGTAATCCGGTTTTCAAGAAAAAGTTCGACCTCGCAGAGATGAGGGAATATTATCTTGGTTTTTTCGAAGAAAGAGGCCATACCAGACTGGAAAGATATCCTGTCGTGGCCAGGTGGAGAGACGACATATACCTGACAATCGCATCGATTGCCGATTTTCAGCCATTCGTCACTTCCGGACAGGTACGCCCTCCGGCAAATCCACTGACGATCTCACAGCCATGTATCCGTCTTTCAGACCTTGATGCAGTTGGCAGGAGCGGTCGCCATCTGACCACATTCGAGATGATGGCGCATCATGCCTTCAATAAGAAGGATGAGGAAATTTACTGGAAGGATCACACGCTGGAGCTCTGTGACGAGCTCTTCAACTCCCTTGGTGTGGATCCGCTGGCTGTGACCTATAAGGAAGAGCCCTGGGCAGGCGGAGGCAATGCCGGTCCCTGTGTTGAGGCACTTGTAGGTGGGCTTGAGGTAGCAACACTTGTGTTCATGGACCTTGAGCAGTCAAGGGAAGGCAATATAGAGATCAAGGGCGATAAATACCAGAAGATGGATAATTATATCGTTGATACGGGATACGGGCTGGAGAGGTTCGTGTGGGCTTCACAGGGCTCGCCAACCATATATGATGCTGTTTTCCCGAATATTGTCAATGAGCTCATGGAACTTGCGGGGCTTGAACATGAGCTGGACAATACCGAATACTCCAATATCCTTGCCCAGAATGCCCGCCTTGCGGGACTCATGGATGTAAGCGAAAAGGCAAATCTCTTTGAGTTGCGCAAACAGGTTGCGTCCAGTATCGGTATCACCGTGGACAAGCTTTCAGCCATTATGGAGCCAGTGGAGAACATATACGCCATTACCGATCATAGCCGCTGTCTGACCTTCATGCTGGCAGACGGCATCATTCCCTCTAATGTGAAGGCAGGATATCTCGCACGTCTGGTGCTGCGCAGGACCCTGAGGATGATGGATGAGATGGATATCAGGATCCCTCTGTCCGAGATCGTTGAGATGCACATCAACAACCTGCCGGAGTATCCTGAATTCAGCGAGAAACTGGATGTAATACAGGACATACTGGAACATGAGGAAAAGAAATTCTCGGAGACCCTTGATCGTGGAAGACGTATGATCCAGAAGTCTGCAAAGCACTATAAGTCTGCAGGTGAGAAGATACCCCTTGATACTGTTGTCGAGATGTACGACAGCCACGGTATTCCTCCAGAGATCTCAAAGGAGGTCGCATCCGAGATGGGTGTAGAGACCGAGCTGCCGGATAACTTCTATTCACTGGTGGCAGAGGGCCACAGCAAGGCAGAGGCCAAGGAGGAAAAGGTCTTCCCTTATGCCGCCAAGGTCGAGAAACTCCCGGAGACAAAACGTCTCTTTTATGACGAGCCAACGCGCCTTGAGTTTGAGGCAGTGGTGCTGGATATTTTTGATAACCATCTTGTACTTGACAGTACCCTCTTCTATCCGGAAGGTGGCGGACAGCCCGCAGACCATGGTACAATAACAGTTTATGACAATGTATTGAACGTCATAGACGTCCAGGTCGTGGATGGTGTCGTGGTCCACACTTTCGATGGTGTCGTGGATGAGCTTCAGCTGCGCAAAGGTGACATGGTCGTCGGCAAGGTTAACGAAGATAGAAGGATGGCCCATGCATGCCATCACACTGCCACTCACATTGTAAACGATGCTGCCAGGAAGGTCCTCGGTGACCATGTCTGGCAGACAGGTGCACAGAAGACAGTTGACCGTGCCCGTCTTGATATATCCCACTACAAACGCATCACTCAGGATGAGCTAAACCAGATGGAACTGATAGCCAACAGAACGGTGATGGAGAACCAGCGCGTTACTGCTGAATGGATGGACCGTATCGATGCCGAGAAGAAATACGGCTTCAAGCTCTATCAGGGAGGTGTCCCTCCGGGCAACAGGATACGTGTGCTCAAGGTCGCGGATGATGTGGAGGCCTGCGGAGGTACACACTGTACAAGTACCGGTCTGGTAGGTCCCATCAAGATGCTCAAGACCGAGCGTATACAGGACGGTGTGGAACGTATAGAATATGCTGCCGGACTTGCGGCTGTCAGGGCCACACAGGAGATGGAGTCCTATCTGGATCAGTCTGCAGAAGCTCTGCGCGTACTTCCCGAACATCTGCCATCAACGATCGAGCGTTTCTTCGGCGAATGGAAGGAGTTCAAGAAAGAGAATGAAAGACTCAAGGATGAACTCGCGCATGTCCGTGTTGCAGGCATGGTAAATGACGCCCGTGATGTGGAAGGACTGCGTGTTATAGCCAGTCTTATACCAAATGCGGATGCCGATGAACTGGTAAAGATCGCAGGCGAACTTACACAGAACGGGGATGTCGTGGCTATACTTGCAAGTGATGGCGAAAGTGTCAAGATCGTGGCTGCTGCAGGTGACGATGCCCTGAAAGCCGGTGCCAATGCAGGCTCCATTGTGAGGGAAATGTCCAAAGTGGTCGGCGGCGGCGGAGGCGGGCGTCCTAACATGGCCCGTGGTGGCGGAACCGACTTGCAGAAAGTGGACGATTCACTGGAGTGCGGTGTATCGGTGTTAAAAGGCCAGTTAAAGGCTGTCTGAGAGGTGAATCATGATTCCAGGGGAGATAGAGCAGTTCTTTTCTTCCCAGTTCGGGAAGTCCCTGCTCGTAAAAGGCAAACCAGGTACCGGTAAAACCACATTCGTATTCGAAATACTGAATGAGCTCTGTCCGGAGGGAAACTGCGTCTACATATCCCCCAGGATAGACAAAAGCTCATCCTATGGTGAATTCCCGTGGATAGAAGGGGATTTCAGCAATAACGAGGATTTTCTCCGGATGCTTGCTTCCCGGATCAAGGTAATCTGGGAGTCCGGTGACTCGAAACCCATGATCGTAGTGGATTCCATTGACTCTCTGAGCATTGCGACAACCAGATCGTCCCGGTGGGAGGACAACAAGTTCGAGCTTGAGCGTCTGCTGTCCGATTTTTCCAGGAAGGTTAACGCTGACCTTGTGCTCATAACCGAGCAGACAGAGGTCACTTCCCTTGATTATCTGGTTGACGGAGTGGTGTCCCTTGAAGTTTCAGAGATATATGATGCTGATATCCGTAAGATCCAGTTGCTAAAACTCCGTGGGGTTGAGATGTCCCAGTCGCGCTATGTTTTTACACTGGATGGCGGAAAGTTCACAAGTTTCGAACCTTTCAAGGTTTCCTATCCTCAAAAGACTGCTGTTCCCGATGCTATTGCAGATCCCATGGAAAGCAAGATCTCCACAGGGAGTCCCGATTTTGATGAGATACTCGGCGGAGGTTATCAGAAAGGCAGCTTCAACCTGTTTGAGATCACAAGCGGTGTAGGAGACTCATTCTATAGCCTCCTGCTTCCTACATTTATCAATCACCTGATCCTTGGCAGGGGTCTGTTAAGCATGCCCACGGAGGGTACCAGTGTTGAGACCGAAAAGAGGATGATCTCACCCTTTACCACGGGCCAGGATCCTGCAGGTCAGTTCAAGGGCTTTGAGATACGCGATCAGAAAGCTCGTATTCCCTCATACATTGCAGCCTTTTCAGGTAATGTCTACAAGGACATGGATGTATTCTACCAGTCAAAGAATGAGATGATGCGTCAACATGGCTCTCCTATTCTGGATTATATCGGGCTGGACAGCATGGAGTACAACTATGGATGGGAAAACATCAGTCCCATTGTCGGGCAGATGGCATCGGTGACCAAGACCACTGATAATGTCGTGCTTGCGGTTACAAAGCATGGCCAGAAGATCACCGATTCGGTGGCACATATGGCCACAACCCACTGGAAGTTCGAGAACATTGACAAGACGCTTGTAATGTATGGTATTGTACCCAAAACAGGATTGTATGTGGCCCAGATGGATTTCAGTTCAGGTTATCCGCAGGTACGGATCACTCCGATCAAATAAAGCCTGTGCTTTTTTATATTAAACATCCCAAACATTAATAAGAAAATAAAACCAATATTGATAAAACAATATAAAGGTTAGGGATAATGGAAGATCGGACTGCTGAAATTCTGGCCACTTTAAGGAGTGAATTGGCAAATAAGACCTCTCTTTTCTTTGCCCCTGTAGACAGCTTTGTGGAACGTCTTGTCTATTTTCATGTGTACGATGTACTGACTAACAATGCTGACAGGAATGTGGTCTGGCTCTGTCTTAATTCTCCCAGGGATAAGGTCCTGAACAAATTCGGGGATTTCGGTCTGGATATCGATGAATTCATGGATCGTATCTGGTTCATTGACATTGAAATGCCAGGTACGGAGCCTCAGAAGAACACTCTTTACTGTAGCTCTGCGGCAGATTATACAAAGATGGCGTCACACATATCCAACCTTTTTGAGAAAAATCCCGGATCACTGCTTGTTATCGATAATATGAACGTTCTTGCAGGAGACACCATGCAGGTGGTCGAGAACTTCATGCAGTTTGTGGAGAAAAAGATACGTGAGAAGCAGGGCGGTATGGTTTCCATACTCCTGAAGGATATCGTTTCTGCTGATACGGAAATGCTGATCAAGTCTTTCTTTGATGTTGTGCTTGAAACCACAAATATAGGTGAGGTGCATGCACAGGTCGGACTGAAGGATTTTGACTTTTTGTATACAGTGGAAGAGGGTTCTATCAAACTGGAATACTCCAGAAAGAAGATCAGAAGTGATAAACTGAAGATCCTTATCGTGGACGATGAACCTGATATTCCCGAACTTCTCAAACTCTCGCTTATAAACGAACCTTACGAGTTCCTGGTCGCCTACAACGGTGAACAGGCCATCGAAACCGCCCTGAAGGAAAAACCGGATCTTATACTGCTGGATATCATGATGCCTGATATGGACGGATATGAGGTTGTCGAGCAGCTTAAGGAAAGTAAAACCGCAAGTGATATACCTGTTATAATGATTTCCGCAAAAACAGCGGTTGAAGATAAGGTCAAGGGTATGGAACTTGGAATTGACGATTATATCTCAAAACCATTCGACAAAAGGGAAGTTAAAGCCCGTATTAAGATGGTCATGAGAAGACTTGGGTGGACAGAAGAGGATTAAATATATATTTAAAGAGTGTATTAGATTCTCATCTGGAAAGATCGTTTTCTCAGGAGTTATAAAAAATGTGTCCCAAAGTCATGGTCGTAGATGATGAGCCAGATACCATAGACCTTGTGAAACTTATTCTTGAATCTGAAGGCATAGATGTTATCGGGGCAAACAGTGGTTTTGAATGCCTGGAGTTCATAAAAGAAGAGCTACCTGATGCAATACTGCTCGATATAATGATGCCCGACATGAACGGATGGGAAACATTCCACAAGATAAAAGAGAATAATCCGGGTCTCCCGGTTGCCATGCTGACCGTAAAAAGCCAGGAATTCGACAAGATGCTGGGCCTGCATGTCATAAAAGCGGACGACTACATCACAAAACCATTCAGCAGAAAGGAACTGATAAAGAGGACCAGATCTCTGCTTGAGATGGATGGCCAGTAAGATTACAGTGTCTCACATAATATGGCAGTTTGTCCTTTGAGGAAAAGATGTGCTTTTCTGTCTCCTCTGAGTCCTTTTTCCAGACTGTTACGTATATCCCAGTATTCTTTCGGATCCACCGAAGCTCGTAACAATACGGTCCCGAAACCGTTCTCCTTAAGATATTTGTTGATTCGGCCTATGTCAAATGCCGGAGTGTTGAGCACTTTGTATCT
>JAALLO010000081.1_pt1 | contig 36640 bp, 30 predicted proteins | sample 7245941 | NCBI WGS metagenome assembly JAALLO01 (sample SAMN13049198, study PRJNA578106) | oil field metagenome | isolation source: filtered produced water from oil reservoir A2 | place: USA:offshore Texas | collected 2016 | reverse complement strand
AGGCAGTCTTTGCGCGTTATTGATGATTAAGGCTCAAAACCAGAGATTATTCGGTTTTAAGCCTTTTATTCTTGCCAAAACTTCCGATTGGACCCTTTAAGAACCGTCCCCATGTGCACCCATGTGCACTTCTCTTATAAACGACACAAGAGAGTTTTTTCAAGGTAGACGCCCATGCCGCCGTACGGCGGCACCAGCAGAAGGATGAAAAAACTTTTTTATACTGCGAATAACGTGTAAAGGAGCGGCGGTTTAAAGTTTGGATAAAGGCCAGGCTATCCCGGAAGGAGGAAGCTTATGTTACAAAAGGGAAATAATCCACGAGCTCATTGAGAGATTGGGAAAAGAAAACGTTATAACAGGCCGTGAAGACATGCTTTGTTATTCCTATGATGCTACCCCTGATGTGCCCGACCCTCTTCCGGACGTAGTGGTTACACCGGTAAGTACCGGGCAAGTTTCACAGGTAATTCAAGTGGCTCAACGTCGCAAAATTCCCGTTTACCCCAGGGGATCCGGGACAAATTTGAGCGGCGGTGCGGTACCCCTCAAGGGTGGCATAGTAGTTTCCATGCTTAAAATGGCGGATATCCTGGAAATAGACGCCGAAAATCTGACAGCCACCGTGCAGCCCGGGGTAATTATCCAGGATCTCAATAACGCCGTGTCACCCCACGGGCTGCTGTACCCCCCCCGATCCCGGCACAGTGGCCACCGCCACCATGGGCGGCAGCGTTGCGGAATGTTCCGGCGGCTTGCGGGGCCTAAAATACGGGGTGACAAAGCACTATGTAATGGGACTGGAAGTGGTTCTAGCCGACGGGCAGGTGGCCCGTTTCGGGGGAAAAACCGTTAAAAACGTTACAGCGCTGGACATGGTTAAATTATTCACCGGATCCGAGGGGACGCTGGGTATCATCACTGAAATAATTGTTCGCTTAATACCCGCCCCGGAAGCCCGGAAAACAATGTTTGCAACCTTTAACGACCTGTCGGATGCCGGTAATGCAGTAACCGGTATCGTAAAGAATAAGGTCATTCCCGCCACACTGGAAATAATGGACCAAGTAACTATCAAAACAGTGGAAAACTACGCGAAAATTGGGCTTCCCACGGAGGCCCGGGCTATATTGCTCATTGAGGTGGATGGTATTCCGGAAGTTGTGGAGCGGGAAGCGGATACGGTGATGGAAGTAATAAAGAACAATAACGGCAGCATCCGTATGGCCCGGGACGACAAAGAGCGGGACGACCTTTGGGCGGCCCGGCGTGCCGCACTGCCGGCCCTGGCCCAGGTGAAACCCACCACCGTTCTGGAGGACGCCACTGTGCCCCGCAGTAAGATAACCGAAATGCTGCTGGCATTGGAAGAAATTGCCCAAAAATATAATCTGCAAATTGGGACCTTTGGACATGCCGGCGACGGAAACCTGCATCCCACCATCCTTACCGATGAGCGGGATAAGGAAGAAATGGAAAGGGTACATGCCGCAGTAAAAGATATTTTTGAAAAAGCCCTTGCCCTGGGCGGAACTCTCAGCGGTGAGCACGGCATAGGTATGGCAAAATCCGGTTTCCTGGAATGGGAACTTGGAAAAAGCGGAGTGGATGTGCTGCAAAAGATTAAGAAGGCCTTGGACCCTGAGGGTATTTTAAACCCCGGCAAAATGGGGTTTAACGGGGGGCCAGGCCATGACTGATCGCATCAAAGCCGTGGAAACCGAAATTGTAAAATGCATGAAGTGTGGTAACTGCCAGGCTGTATGTCCTTTATATAAGGAAACACGGGCGGAAAATGCGGTGGCCAGGGGGAAAGTACAGTTGGCGGCGGCGGTTCTCAGTGGAAAACTGGATTATACAGCCGAGCTGGCCCATAGGTTTGATCTGTGCTTAACCTGCATGGCCTGCGTGTCCAACTGCCCCTGCGGGGTCAGGGTGGACAAAGTTGTGCTGGAGGCCCGTGCCGCCCTGGCGGAAAAGCGAGGATTACCGCTTCCCCACTGGGTTGTAGCGGCCGGTATTACCCAGGGTCTTCTTTTCAAGCGCGGGGAAAGGGGGATGAGCCCGCGGTTTCCCATGGGACTTGATTTAAAGAGGGTACTGCCGCCCCTGGCCGGGAAAAGTTTGAGGGAACAGCTGGCGGGGAAAAATTCCCCGGCGGAGCCGGTAATGCGGGTTGCCTTTTTCGCCGGCTGTGTCACCAATTATGTCTATCCCGGCGTGGGGCTGGCGCTGGTGGAGGTATTAAACCGGCATGGAGTGGAAGTAATATTCCCGGAGCAGCAGCATTGCTGTGGCGCTCCGTTATTAATACACGGAATAAAGGATAGTGCAAAGGAAATGGCCGCATCTCATGTAAATATGTTTACTGCAGCCGGGGTGGACGCGGTGGTAACCGTTTGCGGCACCTGTGGTGAAGCCTTTCGCCATCATTATCCCGAGCTTTTAACCGGCAAAGGTGAAATTTTTGACAAAGCTTGTCAACTGGCAAGCTGTACCTATGATGTTGCCGAGTTCTTAACCGGTGTAGTACCTCTGAATCAGGAACTACTTGGACCCCTGGATACCAATTTTACCTACCACGAACCGTGTCACGTGGGACGGGGATTAGGCGCAGCGGGAAAGGCGGAAGAATTGTTGAAGGCCATTCCCCGGGCCGTATACAGTGCCATGAGGGAGCCAGGACGGTGTTGTGGAGGGGCCGGTTCCTTCAGTTTTGAACATTACAAGTTAGCCTCCCGGGTATTGGAGCGTAAGTTAAATGACATTTCCGATACCGGTGCCGGGATTGTGGTAACCGGCTGCGGTTCCTGTCGTATTCAATTGAATGACGGGTTGGCACAAAGAAAAATGCCGCAGCGTGTTCTACACACCGTGGAATTGTTGGCCCATTCCATTAGAAGCGGGCAGGAGAGGGGGATTCAAATTGGCTGATAATGAACTGGGGCAATTATTTGAAAAGTTCAAGGAACAGGCAGAAGCCATCTCAGCCCGGGTATACCGGGTTAGTGACCCCCCCCGCTGCCGGCAGGCAGTTAAATAATATCATAAAGGAACTGAATGTAAAAAAAATGACTGCCGCTACTTCGAATATGGTATCCCGTTGTATAAAGAAAATCGGCTCTTCGGGTGTTACTGTTTACATCCGCGACTTGAGGCGGCATGCCGAAGATGCTGAATTGGGCTTATCGGAAGTGGATTTGGCCATAGCAGAAACAGGCACCCTGGCTCAAGACAGTACCGGCCTGGACCAGCGGCTGGTGTCCTCTTTGCCCCTTATCCATGTTGCGCTGGTGAGAACAGACAGGCTGGTGAATACCTTTGGAGACGCAGTTGACCACTTTTACGAGCGGGATCCTTTACCGGGATATATTGCATTTATTTCCGGACCCAGCCGAACAGCGGATATCGAAAGGGTTTTGACCATAGGGGTGCACGGTCCGGAGCAACTGCACATTATATTTATAGATCAGGCCGGGGGTGAGCCAGGTGAATGATAAGAAGCAGATTAAACGCGATATAGAAAAGGCCCTGGCTAACGAAAACCTGCGGGGTGCCCTGGGGCGTTTTGGTGATGACTATGTGGGCTTGCGGGAAAGAGCATATACCGGCAAGAACTTTGAGGAACTCCGGAACCAAATCGCTTCCATCAAGGGTGGTGCGGCCGAAAGGATGGAGGAGCTGGCCCAGCGTTTCACCGTATCGGCACAGGCCAGGGGAGCCAAAGTTTTCCATGCCGGTACTGCCCGGGAAGCCAAGGAATATATAAAAATCTAGCCGCGGAAAAGGGCGCCACAAAAATAGTAAAATCCAAGTCCATGGCTACGGAAGAAATTCATCTCAATGAATTTTTGAGCCGGCAGGGGCTTGATTCGGTGGAAACCGATCTTGGTGAGTGGATACTGCAGCTGTGTGGCCAAAAACCATCCCATATGGTTATGCCGGCTATTCATATGACCAGGAATGAAGTGGCGGATATATTCTCCCGGAAAACAGCGCGAGAATTGACAGCGGATATTCCCCAATTGGTGGGAGTGGCCAGGGAACAGCTGCGGAAAAAGTTCCTTGCTGCAGAAATTGGTATCTCCGGTGCCAATATAGCGGTGGCGGAGACAGGCAGCCTGGTTATTGTGACCAACGAAGGAAACGCCAGGTTAACAACAACCCTGCCTCCGGTGCATGTAGCCGTAGTGGGCCTGGAAAAGCTGGTGGATAAATTCACTGATGTTAAACCTATACTGGAAGCACTGCCCCGCAGTGCCACCGGCCAGAAGATCACCAGCTATATTACCATGATCACAGGGCCCACTCCTGCGGCTTACCCGGACGGCAATGTGCGGGAAAAGGAACTGCACATAATACTGCTGGACAACGGCCGTACGGAAATGCAGTCTGACCCTGTGTTCAAGGAGGCACTGCAGTGTATTCGTTGCGCTTCTTGCCTGAATGTATGTCCCGTTTTCCAGCTCCTGGGGGGACATGTTTACGGCCATATCTATACCGGCGGTATTGGCACTATTCTTACCGCCTTCTTTAACGGGTTTCAAAATGCCGGCGAGATTCAAAATCTCTGCCTGGGGTGTGAACGCTGTAAGAACTTTTGCCCAGGTATGATCAATATTCCCAAATTAATTCGCGAACTGCGGAGCAGGGTGGTGGAAAAAAATAGTCTACCGGGTAGTCAGAAGTTCGTGCTGGAAAAGGTACTACCCAACCGGAAACTTTTCCACAGCCTGCTAAAAACCGCCCGGGTTGCCCAAAAGCCCTTCGTCAGCGGGACTAAGGTACGTCATTTACCCATATTCCTTGCCGGGTTAACGGAAGGACGCAGCTTACCACCCCTTGCGGAAGAAGCATTACGGGATAGGATGAAAAAACTAAGGGGGCCCGTCAAAGCCGGGAATAGAGTGGGTTTCTTTGCCGGTTGCCTCACGGACTTTGTTTACCCGCAACTGGGTGAAGCTGCCCATAAAGTTCTAAAAAGCATGAACGTGGAAATGGTATTTCCCGCGGAACAGAGCTGCTGTGGTGTACCAGCGGTGCTAATGGGTTCCCGGCAAGCTGCCGCCCGCATGGCCCGGCAAAATATAAACGCCTTTGACGAAGCCGGTGTGGACCATATTGTAACCTGCTGCCCTTCCTGTGCCCACGCTTTAAAGAGCCAGTACGTGGAGCTGTTGGAGCAGGATCCCCTTTGGAGGGAAAGGGTCAAGATATTCTCTACCAAAGTTCAGTATTTAACAGAATTTGTAACTGACCGGTCAGATAACGGTATGAAATTAGCCCTTACAAAGAGCTCTGGAAAAGTTACCTACCATGATTCCTGCCATATGAAAGGATGCTTGGGTTTGAGCTCACAACCCCGGCAGCTGATTAAAGAAGCCGGTCTGGAGCTTGTGGAAATGAATGGTTCTGATAAATGCTGTGGTTTTGGCGGATCGTACTCCGTCAAGTTTCCGGAAGTATCAGCACAAATCCTGGATAAAAAACTGGAAAGTATCGAAAAAACAGGAGCAGATATAGTGGCCCTGGACTGCCCTGGCTGCATGCTGCAGATTAGCGGCGGTTTAGACAGCCGGGATAATAAAATGCCGGTAAAGCACACTGTGGAAATACTGGCTGAAAAGCTGTAAAAAGAGAGGACAGTCCCTTTTACAGCCTGTCCTCTTTGTATTAAACTTTTTTAGCAGGCGACCTGGTGATTTCCGGAGACCGGGGGGTCTGTGATAAAAATCACACTCTCTGTTGATGTAATTCATTGCCCTTTACCATCACAACCGGTAAACTGAAACTATCATTTACTTAATTATGTCTATGGGAGAGTGATAACATGGATTTGTTTACCATAAAGAAGTGTTTCAATTGTCCTAACCGGGTGGTGGACTTGGAGAAGCTGGAATCCAAACTACGCCAAGTAATTACCGACAAGGGCTTTAATTCCCGCCTGGCAAGCCGGGTGGAAGACGAAAAGCCCCTGCATCACCAGATGTTCCATATTGCCCTGGCCGGATGCCCTAATTCCTGCAACCAGCCCCAAATAAAAGACTTCGGTGTACAGGGACAGATGGTACCGGAGGTAACGGGTGATTGCAAGCAGTGTGAAGCTTGTATTGAAACATGCCCCGAGGGTGCCATTAGCCTGGGAAGGCGCGGGATAGTAATAGACAGCGGTAAATGTCTCAATTGCGGCATGTGCATCCGTGTCTGCCCCACCGGCAGCATTACCGGGGAAAAAGCCGGGTTCCGGGTGCTGGCCGGCGGTAAGCTGGGACGGCATCCCCGCCTGGCTGAAGAGCTGATTCCCATCGCCGGTGAAGACCATGTTGCAGATGCCCTGGCCCGGTCCTTGGAATTCTTCCTGCAAGAAGCAAAACCGGGTGAAAGGTTTGGAAGTCTACTGGAAAGAACCGGCTGGGATAAAAACTTTAAATAGTGGTTTACTGGTCTGACATCCAATAAACATGGTATAATTAAAATAAATACCGGGGCACCCGCGCACTAAAAGTGTCTTTCAAGAGACTTTTTCAAGGTAGACGTCCATGCCGCCGCATGGCGACACCAGCAGAAGGATGAAAATAAGTTAATAAGTTAAGGGTCTGACCCCAATCTCTGGGGTGCCCCGGTGATTTCCGGAGTGAGCGGAGCACTGAGTAGCGGCGCTCAGCCCGTCAAATCCCAAAAGCCATGACCCCGGAAGGGCGTGAAGAAGTAGGCACGCAGTCTGTAGCAAGCGGCTTTCCGGGAGAAACTTATGCGCTGTACGAGAATAATTGCGTAGCGAACGGAGGAAACCACCGGGGCGCCCGCGCTCTAAAAATAACTTACGAGAAAGTTCTTTTCAAGGTAGATTGCGAGAATCGGGAGAGAACCAGCATGGATTTTAAACCAATTAAAACCAAAAAAATTTACCAGGAAATAATAGAACAGATAAAAGATATGATCAGTGACGGCACGCTTCGCCCGGGGGACAGGCTCATGTCCGAGCGGGAACTTGCCGAAAGGATGCAGGTGGGGCGTTCCGCCGTGCGGGAAGCTTTCCGGGTTATGGAAGCCATGGGCATTATAAAGATAAAGCCCGGAGAGGGTACTTTTATTACCGAAACCGCCAGTGATTCCTTAGTTAAAAGTTTTTCTGCATTTTTAACTACAGGTAATGATAACACGGCCCGGGAACTTATGGAGTTGAGAAAGATACTGGAGGTAGAAGCGGTAGGAATGGCTGCCCGGCGTCGCACGCCGGAACAGCTTGAGGAAATCTATAAGGCACTGCAACAAATGGGGCATGATCTTGAAGAAGGGAACCTGGGTGAAGAGGCGGATATGAATTTTCACTTTGCGGTTGCCCGGGCTGCCGCAAACTCCCTTTTGGTCAAATTAATGAATACCATTGCCGATACCATGAGCCGGGTACTGGCGGCAGCCCGGCACCGTTTATACATGGACCCTCAAAACCCACCCCGCCTGCTGCAGGAACACCGGTTAATTTATAACGCGGTTAAAAACGGTGATCCCGCCGGGGCCAAAGAAGCCATGTTAAAACATTTAGTGCTAGGGTAATATGTCAAGAGTAAATTTTAGGAAACACTTTCCCTTCATTTTGGGCATAAAAAACCCGACCGCCGTAGGGATTGCCCTTTATCCCTGCCGTGGTACTAAATTAAGATCCCATAGCAAATCCCGGTACACAATTTTATTTCATATAATCACCTTTCTTTTACCTGTGGATAAACCATGATGGTTAACATGCCCAAACAGCAGGCAGCAGACAACTGTGGACCATATTACCCAGCATAGTCATCACAGTTATTAGGAAAAACACCTTAACCCTTATCTGGCCGGTAAAGTTGGTTCTTTGACAGCAGAGCATATACCAATCTCACGAACTTCCTGGCTGTAAGCACCACTGCACGTTTGTGAGCATGTTTAGAGGCCTCCCGGTACTTCTTCTGATAGTAAGCCTGGTACTCAGCATTGTGTCTCCTCAAGCTGTCCGCAGCTTCTATCAGATAATATCTAAGGTACCGGTTGCCAGCCTTATTGATGGGTTCATCTTCACCTGATTCCAAGGGATTGGAAAGCTTGGCCATATCCCGGTTAATAACGCTTTCCACTTTGCGGATGGATTGCTCAAAAAACCGGATATTATTAATGCTAGTCTCCAGAATCAGGTTAATTGAATCCGCCAGCTTAGGCTGCAACCGATATGAATCCCGGGCAATGCGCTTAAGCTCTTTGGCCAGCTTTTCCGGCTCAGAAAAATGGTTGTTTCCTTTATCAATAAGGAACTCCACCATATCCTCTAAAGGAGTGTTAATAATCTCTTCAATGCTGTAAAACTCTGTAATCAGTGACCGGCTGGTAGCACCAAAAACATCGCTAAATACATCACCATAATTACTAAATTTTAAAAACAACATAGATAAAAAATAGCTTTTTTCACGGACTAGAGAACCCACTAGGTGGAACCTATAGCGGGTTAACCGCTGCAGCGGAAGATACATTTCATCAACCTCATAGGGTTTCGGTAATCTGCCGAATCTTAAGTTATCGGCAATAATAAAAGCATCATAAGTGTCGTTCTTGCCCCGTGGGGTGTAAGACTTCTTGAAATTCTTGATATTCCTGGCATTGAGTTGATAAACAGTTGGCCTGTATGGCTTAAGTTCATCATCCTGCAAGATAAAATACATCAGGTGGAAGTGGTAAAAAGAGGTGGCCTCCATTCCGAATACCGGATGATCACAGCCTTTTTGAGCCAAAATGTCTTTAGTTTTGGCAACCAGCTTTTGGGCACCGGAAAGTGACCCATAAAACAAGCCACATTCTTAGCTTTACCAACATCAACACCAACATATAATGGCACTGTCATAAAAACACCTCTGGTAAGTGGATTACCTTTTCCGGTTCCCTGCGCATGGCACGGCCTCGCAATAAGAACTGACATGGAGCGGGAGACTACCTGGACCTGCTGCCATCCAAGTCAACTGTCATGCCGAACAGGCTAGGTGTAAGAGCTCTCACGCAGGTGGAAAAGAGACATACTAAAAAAAGCAGTCAAAGCTGCATGGGTTTAACGAATTTACCAACTTACCCAGAGAATATTATAGATACCACGGTTGGACTATGACAACACCCAATAAAACCGGACAACACCACTCCCCGGGGCTTAAACAACCTCACCTTGATCAGAACTGCCGATATGGCGAACATGCTAGGTCGTCAGAATCGTCAGAATCAAGCCAGGCCGGGGAAAGAGAAACAGACTAAGCAAGTATTAGGGGTATCACCACCACCTTCAAGGGCGTGAAGAATTCATCCTGCTGGGTACTCCCAGCGAAGAGATTATCCGGTTTGGATGAAGGGTATTTTATTCGGGATCTATTATACGAGGGCGTGAAGAAGTAGGCAAGCAGTCTGTAGCAAGCGGGTTTCAAGGGTGAACTTACCCGTTGCACGAGAATAATTACGGAGCGAACGGAGGAAACCACCGGGTCGCCCGCGCACTAAAAGTAACTTTAAAGAGACTTTTTTCAAGGTAGGAATAATTTGTTTCATACAAAGCCAGGTAACGGGGGACAATATTTGTGTCGTACCTGGTTTTTTTATGTCTTTATTTTGGTTCAATACATATTAAGATGTTGGAGGTTTGAGAGTTATCTTTACCGGTGAAACAGAGGTCAGCCTACTTCATAAGCTGGCCCGTCTTTATGGAATTGAAATATCCCATTATGACGGTATGGGACGCTTACAACGGGCTTCGGAGGAATCACTTTTGGCGGTGCTAAAAGCGCTGGGTGCGCCGCTTAATGACCTGCGAGACGTGGAAAGTGCCCTCAGGCAGTATAAGCAGGAACAGTGGCAGCGATGCTGCGAGCCTGTGACATTAGCTTGGGACGGGGAGCTTCCTTATTTGGAGCTTAATCTCCCTGTGGACCGGGCAGAGGGCCGGGTTGACTGTGAATTAGAATTGGAATACGGAGAAGTTCGGAACTGGACAAGTGATTTGAGTAGACTTCCCACTGTGCAGGCCACTGTGGTGGAGGGCAACGGTTTTGTGGTCAAACGAATCCAGCTGCCCCAATACCTTCCCTGGGGGTACCACCGTCTGAAGTTATTCCTGGCGGCGGAATCCTGGGAAACCCTGCTCATTTCGGCTCCCCGCAGGGCTTACGGGGTGAACAGAATTTGGGGGGGATTTCTCCCCCTCTATGCCCTTGAATCACAACGTAGCTGGGGAGCGGGAAATCTATCGGATTTGGAGGCTTTATTAAACCGGTTGCGGGAAACGGGAGGCAATATAGTGGGAACACTACCCCTGCTGGCCTCATTTATGGAGGAACCCTTTGAGCCCAGTCCTTATTCTCCGGTGAGCAAGCTTTTTTGGAATGAATTTTACATAGATATAGCCAGAGTACCTGAAATGGCTCTTTGTCACCAGGCGAAATATCTCCTAGAATCCTCCGACATACAAAGAGAGATTAGAGAACTTAAGACCGATCCTCTGGTGGATTACCGCCGGGGTATGGCCGTTAAACGAAAAATTTTGGAGGAATTGGCCCGCTGTTGTTTTGCCGGCGATTCGGAACGGCAAAGGGCCATTTGGCACTGGGCGTCCGGGGATGCCATGGTAAGGGATTATGCGCGTTTCAGGGCCGTGGTGGAAAAACGCCGCAGTGGATGGCCCGCTTGGCCCCAGCGTTTAAGGGACGGCCACGTTCGCCAGGATGATTATGATCCCGAGGTGGAACGGTATCACCTGTATGTACAGTGGGTACTCCGGGAGCAATTGCAGTCCCTTTCTTCTTCAGACGGGAAGCAACAATCCGGTTTATATCTTGATTTACCACTGGGTGTTAATGGCGGGGGTTACGATGTCTGGCGCGAGCGCAGGGCTTTTGCCCTGGAAGCCAGTACAGGAGCTCCTCCGGATACCTTTTTTACCCGCGGGCAGGACTGGGGATTTTCTCCCCTCCACCCCGAGCGAATTCGGCAAAGGGGCTACCGGTATTATATCGCCTCCCTGCGGAACCACATGGAATATGCCGGAATACTACGATTGGATCATGTTGCAGGTCTACACAGGCTTTTTTGGATCCCCAAGGGATACGGAGCTGAGAACGGAGTTTATGTTCGGTACCGGGCTGAAGAATTTTATGCCCTTTTGGCCTTGGAGTCGCAGCGTTATAAAACGGCCTTGGTGGGTGAAGATCTAGGTACCGTACCTGATCAAGTAAGGACAGACATGGATAAACATAATATTTACAGAATGTATATTTTACCCTTTCAGAAAGGGGATGACCGGGGGCTTAACCCAGTTCCGGCGGATTGCCTGGCCAGTTTGAATACTCACGATATGCCTCCCTTTAGCGCTTATTGGTCCGGGTTGGATGCGGATGAACGCGGGTCTTTGGTGTATTTTTTAGCCCAAGAGGGGTTTTTGGATGCCACCGGCATTGCCGGCGCTGAGGATATTTTAAAGGCCAGTCTCAAATATCTGGCTGCCAGTTCCGCCCGAATTTTACTTGTGAATTTGGAAGATCTGTGGCTGGAGATGGCACCGCAAAATGTTCCCGGAACCCTTGCGGAACACCCCAATTGGAGGCGCAAGGCACGCTGTTCCTTGGAGGCCGTGGGCGAAATGCCACGATCATTGGAAATTTTTCAGGAGATTAACCGCCTGCGACGGCAGCAGAATGCAAAAGCTGTGGAGTAACAAAAACACCCATTTTTATTTTTATGGGAATACCTTGAGGGGGAGGCAATTATGGTCAGGGATCTAACTCTGGGTGCTATATATATGGGAAACGGCCGCTGCCGGTTTCGTGTATGGGCTCCTGATGTTTCAAATATTAGCGTGCACCTATTGGAACCGGAGGAAAGGCGGGTACCACTGGAAAGGGACAAACATGGCTATTATTACGGACTAGTGCCGGGGGTGGAACCCGGCTGTCTGTATTATTATGTTCTGGACGGAGAAAAGGAACGACCCGACCCCGCTTCACGCTACCAGCCGCGGGGTGTTCACGGTCCTTCACAGGTGGTGGATCCCGGTGCCTTCCAGTGGAGTGATCAATGCTGGTTCGGATTGCATCAAAGGGATCTGGTCTTTTATGAGCTTCATGTAGGGACGTTTTCCCCCGGCGGTACTTTTGAAGATATTATTCCTTTGCTGGATGAATTAAAGGAACTGGGTATTACCGCCATTGAGCTCATGCCTCTGGCCCAATTTCCCGGTGCCCGAAACTGGGGTTATGACGGTGTGTACCCCTTTGCGGTACAAAATTCTTACGGTGGTCCCCAGGGCTTGCGCCGGCTGGTGGATGCCTGCCATAACCAGGGGCTGGCGGTTTTTCTTGATGTTGTTTACAACCACCTGGGACCCGAAGGCAATTACCTGGCCGATTTTGGTCCCTATTTTACTGACCGCTATCATACCCCCTGGGGGAAGGCGATTAATTTTGACGGTGGATACAGCAGTGAGGTCCGGCGCTTTTTTATCGAAAATGCTTTGTATTGGATAAGCGAATTTCATATTGATGGACTCCGGTTGGATGCTGTACATGCTATTTTGGATTTATCTGCTCTTCATTTTCTAGAAGAGCTGGGCGAAGCTGTTCACCAAAAGGCTCAGCGGTTGGGGCGCCGGGTACAGGTCATTGCCGAGAGTGATTTAAACAGCCCTCGGGTTATTCGCCCCCGGGTAGTGGGAGGATACGGTCTGGACGGGCAGTGGAGTGACGATTTCCACCATGCCCTGCACGCTCTTCTTACCGGGGAACGGCAGGGATATTACAAAGATTTCGGTGGGATTGATAATATGGCCAAGGCGTTGCGTACAGGTTATGTGTATACGGGCCAGTATTCAAAATTCCGGCGTCGCCGGCATGGTGTCTATCCCGAGCTTTGTCCCCCGGAAAAGTTTACGGTATTTTCACAAAACCACGACCAAGTTGGTAACCGGGCGACAGGAGAGAGACTTACTTCCCTGCTATCCTTTGAGGGGCTTAAATTGGCTGCTTGCGTGGTGCTATTATCCCCCTTTGTGCCTTTATTGTTTATGGGTGAAGAATACGGTGAAAAAGCACCCTTTCAGTATTTCACCAGTCATTCCGACCCCGATCTTGTAAAAGCTGTCCGTCAAGGAAGGCGTGAGGAATTTTCGGAATTTGACTGGCAGGGTGAGGTGCCCGATCCCCAAGATGAGGATACCTTTCTGCGTTCCCGCCTTAATCTACATTTAAAGCGGGAGGGTCATCATAAAGTGTTGTGGGAATTTTACCGGGAACTTTTACGACACCGCCGGGAACTGGCACTATTAAAAGAAGCAACCACCAGCCATGTAGAAGTGATTACCAACCACCGGGAGAGCGTATTATTCCTGAAATACCGGAATGAAAAGGATAAATTATGTGTGGTTTTTTCCTTTAACAATCATAGCGCCGCGGTAAATTTGCCGGTGAAGAAGGGAAGTTGGTATAAAAGGATAGATAGTTCGGAAAAGCATTGGATGGGAGACGGCAGTTCGGTACCTGCAAGCTTAAAAGCAGAGGGTGAAACCGAAATTATTTTGAATCCACTGGCCTGTATTTTATTTCAGGAAGTAAAGGAGGATTGGTTTTAATGGATCGTTATGTTTGTATTCACGGTCATTTCTACCAACCCCCGCGGGAAAACCCGTGGCTGGAAGAAATTGAACTGCAAGACTCCGCTCACCCGTACCATGATTGGAATGAAAGGATAACGGACGAGTGTTATGCGCCCAATGCCTCGTCGCGTATTTTAACCGGTGATGGAAAAATAAAGGAGATCGTTAATAATTATGCCAAGATAAGCTTTAATTTCGGCCCCACCCTTCTCGATTGGATGGAGAATAACGAGCCTGAAGTATACCAGGCAATTATTGATGCCGACCGGGAAAGCCGTACACTCTTTTCCGGTCACGGTTCTGCGTTGGCCCAGTGTTATAATCATATGATAATGCCCCTTGCCAATAAACGGGATAAATATACACAAGTTATATGGGGTATACGGGATTTCCAGCACCGTTTTGGCCGCCGGCCTGAGGGGATGTGGCTCCCGGAGACGGCAGTTGACCTGGAAACTCTGCAAATTATGGCCGAGCACGGTATTGTTTTTGCTATTCTCACCCCTTACCAGGCTAAACGCTTTCGCAGGATAGGACAAGACAACTGGTACGATGTGGGTCCCAAGGGGATTGACCCCTCCATGCCTTATAAATTGCATTTACCCGCTTCCGGTCTAAGTATCTCTTTGTTTTTTTATGACGGGCCCATTTCCCAGGCGGTTGCCTTCGAAAAATTACTTTCCAATGGAGAGCGTTTTGCACAGCGCTTGTTAGACGGGTTTGATGAACGCCGCGTTGGCCCCCAGTTGGTGAATATATCCACGGACGGTGAAACTTACGGCCACCATCACCGGTACGGTGAGATGGCATTGTCCTACGCCCTTCATTACATTGAGTCAAATAACCTCGCGCAAATCACCAATTATGGAGAATATCTGGAAAAGCATCCGCCTGCGTACGAAGTGGAGATAGTTGAAAACAGCTCGTGGAGTTGTGCCCATGGTGTTGAAAGGTGGCGGAGCAACTGCGGGTGTAATTCCGGCATGAGTCCCGGGTGGGGCCAGGAATGGCGGACTCCCTTGCGCAATGCCCTTAACAAGCTTCGGAATACCTTCGCCCCCCGGTTTGAGGAGAAAGCCAGCCAGTTCCTCAAAGATCCCTGGAAGGCAAGGGATGATTATATTTCGGTTATACTGGACCGTTCGCCTGAGAATCTAAAAAGCTTTTTAAAGAAGCACTCTACCATGGAGCTGGAACGCAAAGATGAGGTAACGGTATTGAAGCTTCTGGAACTACAAAGGCACGCCATGTTGATGTACACCAGTTGCGGCTGGTTTTTTGACGATATATCAGGTATTGAAACAGTGCAGATTCTCCAGTATGCAGGGCGTGTAATTCAACTGGGGGAACAGCTTTTTGATGTTCCCTTTGAGCAGGATTTTTTGGAAATACTTGAAGATGCTAAAAGTAATATTCCTGAGCACAGGAACGGTGCCTATCTTTATAAAAAATATGTCAAACCGGCAATTGTGGATTTACCAAAGGTTGGAGCGCATTATGCCATCAGCTCATTATTTACTGGTTACCGTGAACAGTCTATCATCTACTGTTACCTTGTGGAGCAGGAAGACAACAGGTATTTTGAGGCAGGGAATACCAAACTGGCGGTGGGCAGGGTCAAGGTAACATCCCAGGTTACCCGGGATTGGAAAACGCTGAGTTACGGAGTGCTCTTCTTCGGCTATCACAATGTTAACGGCGGCGTACGGGAGTTCAAGGACGAAGAGGCTTACAGGGAAATGGTGGAGGGTGTTGCCGATGCCTTTGAGCGGGGAGATCTAACCGGAGTGATGCGTCTTTTGGATCGCCACTTTGAAGGAATGACATATTCCGTGAGACAGCTTTTTGGTGACCAACAGCGAAAGATTATGGAGGTTATTTTAGATTCCACACTGGATCAGGTCACTGCCGAATTCAAGCAGATCTATGACCGTCACGCACCTCTCATGCGGTTTTTGAAGGATTTACAAATCCCCAGGCCCAAGGTTTTGCATACGGCAGCGGAATTTGTTCTTAATAATGGTTTACGCCGGGCGCTAAAAAGAGAAGAGCCTGATTTTGAACGTATCAAATATTACTTAAATGAGGTGCGCAGATTAGATGTAACCCTTGACGATACCGAATTGGGCTATACATTGAAACATACAGTGGAGCAAATAGCCGAGCGGTTAAGGGAAAGGCCGGGAGACCTTACCCTGCTGCAAAATTTGGATAGAGTGATGAGTCTAGTAAGATCTTTACCCTTTGAGGTGGATATGTGGAAAGTTCAAAATATATATTACCGGTTACTGAATGAAGACTACCCGGGGTTTATGAAAAAGGCCCGGCAAGGAGAGGATTCTGCCCGGGCTTGGGTGCATTACTTCTCCCACTTGGGGGATAAGCTGGAAATGAGGGGAGGTATCTGATATGACCCGTTTACGGATTCCCGGTGCAGTATACAGGCTGCAGTTCAACCGGCAATTCCCCTTTCACAGTGCAACGAAGTTGGTACCGTACCTTTACGCTCTGGGGATTACCGATATTTATTCCTCCCCTTTACTAGAGGCAAAAAAGGGAAGTACCCATGGTTATGATGTAACTAATCCCAATAGTTTAAACCCGGAACTGGGCGGCAAAGAAGAATTTGACCGTATGAATTCCACATTAAAGCTGTATGAAATGGGCCTTTTGATGGACATCGTTCCCAATCATATGGCAGCCAGTATTGAAAACCCTTGGTGGTTGGATGTTCTTCGTCACGGCAGGGAATCACCCTTTGCGCATTACTTTGATATTAACTGGGATTGCTCTCATCCCGGGTTTAAGGATAAAGTTTTACTCCCGGTGTTGGGTGCCCCGTACGGTGAGGTGCTGGAAAACCGGGAGTTTTCCTTGATTCTGGAAAGTGATGGCTTCTGGATTTCGTACCATGAAAACCGTTTTCCGTTGAGTCCTAAGTCTTACAGCTACATCCTGGGGTACGGCCTAAGGGTTCTGGAAGAACAACATCCGGGTGCCCGGGAATTAAAAAAACTTCATGATATATTTGCCGGTCTTCCCCCCCGCTGTGAGGAAAAACACTATGAGAGTATGTTCGGAGAAGCGTTGGAACAACTCTGGAAACTTTATAATAGCCATAACCAGATAAAAGCAGCCATTAATGAAAGTATAGAAAGAATAAGGGGTGCTAAGTGTAATCCCCGTAATTTTGATGCCATGCACGGTCTTTTAGAGGAACAGGCATACAGGCTTGCTTACTGGCGAGTGGCAAATCAGCAAATAAACTACCGTAGGTTTTTTGATGTAAGCGATAAAGTTTCATTGCGCGTGGAAGAGGAAACGACTTTTTCCGCAACTCATGCCTTGATTCTAGAGCTGGCAAAGGCAGGACAGGTTACGGGATTGCGCATAGATCATATAGACGGGCTATATAATCCGGAGGAATACCTTAACCGTCTTCAGGTATTGTTATCCTCTGAAGGAGATGCGTCCTCCGGCTCCCCCCAGCGTTCTGGTTATTATGTGGTAGCGGAAAAAATATTGGGCACGGATGAGGAATTGCCGGCCCATTGGCCGGTGTACGGTACCACCGGTTATGATTTTCTTAATACCGTAAACGGGCTCTTTGTGGACAAGCATGAGTCACCCGCACTGGACCGTATTTACCAGCGGGCGGTGGGTTTTGAAGTAGATTTTGATGAGCTGGTTTACGCTCAAAAAAGGCTGGTAATGGCGCAGCTTTTCACCGTGGAAATTGAGAATCTAACCCGGGAGTTGCAGAGTTTGGCTGAACAAGACAGGCATGCCCGGGATCTTACATTTACCCAGTTGAAGCACGGGTTGCGGGAGATAATTGCCTGCTTTCCGGTTTACCGTACTTATACCCGTGATTTTTATGTTTCCCATAATGACAGGAAGTATATTGAATATGCCATAGAAGAGGCTGTAAGGGAATATCCTGATATAGGTCCGGCTTGTGAATTCTTGCGGCGTCTACTTTTGCTGGATTACCCGGAATACCTGGCTGCGGGTGAGAAGGAGGCCTGGTTGAAATTTGTCATGCGGTGGCAACAATTTACTGGACCTATAATGGCAAAAGGTTTCGAGGATACGGCGCTTTATGTTTACAACCAACTGGTTTCCCTCAACGAGGTGGGGGGTGATCCCAGGGACGCCGGAATTACCGTAAATGAGTTCCACCGCCGTAATGAAAAAAGACAGAAGCGACTGCCTCATACCCTGAATGCCACTTCAACCCACGATACTAAGCGTAGTGAAGATGTGCGCGCGCGCATAAATGTACTCTCGGAAATACCGGTGCTATGGGGTGAGCGGTTAAGAAAATGGCGCGGCTGGAATAAGCCCAAGAAAAAGATTTTAGACGGCCAGGCTGTTCCCGGTGGAAATGCCGAGTTGCTTATATACCAGACGTTGTTGGGTGCTTGGCCCTTTAATGAACATGAATTACCGGAATTTAAAGAAAGGCTTGCCGGTTACTTAATAAAGTCGGCCCGTGAGGCCAGTATATACACAAGCTGGTTGTTCACCAACAATGATTATGAAAACGCTCTGGTTGATTTTTCCCGAGATATTTTGGAGCCGAAAGAGGGAAATCAATTCTTGAAAGATTTTTTGGACTTTGAGCGTGTTATTGCTTACTACGGAGCTTTGAGTTCCCTGGCGCAAGTTCTTCTTAAGATAACATCACCGGGAGTTCCGGATTTTTACCAGGGAACGGAACTATGGAATTTAAGCCTTGTGGACCCGGACAACCGGCGTCCGGTTGACTTTGAATTCCGGGTTGAATTACTCAAGGAACTTCAGAGTCGGGAAAGCCGGGGACTTGTGAGTTTAGCCGGGGAATTACTGGACTCTTGGCATGATGGGCGAATTAAGATGTTTACCGTTTACAGGGCACTCAATTTCCGCCGTGATTATTCAGATTTGTTTAGTAAAGGGGAATATATTCCCCTTACATCAACTGGTAAGGGCTCGGGTTATGTCTGTACCTTTGCCCGGCATTCCGCCAATAACTGGGTATTGGTGGCGGTACCCCGCTTAATGGCAAGGCTTGCAATTTTTCACCGGATGCATGATGAGCAGACCGGGTTGCCCCCTCTAAAGCCTCCCGTGGGAAAATCCTATTGGGAAGGTGATTTTCTAAGTATTCCTGAACAAGCTCCCAACCACTGGCGTAATATCTTCACCGGTGAATCTTTAAGTACGGTAAATGGCAACACATCAAAGGAACTCCCGCTGTCCGGAGTATTTCAACATTTTCCGGTAGCCATTCTTATGGGGGAGTAACGGTAGAAGAAAAAAGCCGGGATTAAAAATAATCCCGGCTTTTTTCTGGCTACAACCTACTTTTCATCCTTTGCTTCTTGTGCCTTTTTGATTACCTCTTGCGCCAGGCGCTCCGGAACCTCTTCGTAACCGTTGAACTTCATGGTAAAGGAACCACGCCCCTGGGTCATGGCCTTGAGGTCGATGGCGTAAGTATACATTTCGGCCAGGGGAACCAGTGCCTTCACAGTGGTTTCATTGCCCGCAGGGTCCATCCCCAGGATTTTTCCCCGTTTACCGTTGAAGTCGCTGATAATATCTCCCATGAAGCTTTCAGGCACCTTGACCTCTACTTCCATGATTGGTTCTAAGAGTGTGGGTTTTGCCTGTTCCATTCCCTTTTTGAATGCCAGGGATGCAGCTACTTTAAATGCCATCTCGGATGAGTCCACTGGGTGATACGAGCCGTCGTAGAGCTCGGCGCCCAAGCCGGTTACAGGATACCCGGCCAGGACTCCCTCCTGCATAGCATCTTGCAGTCCCTTTTCTACTGCCGGAATATAGTTTTTGGGAACTGCTCCGCCGAAAATTTTCTCGGTGAATACAAATTCACCGTCGGTGGGGTAGAAACGAATCCACACGTGACCGAACTGGCCGTGTCCCCCGGATTGTTTTTTATGCTTGCCTTCCACCTTTACTTCTGTGCGGATGGTTTCCCGGTAAGGAACCTTGGGTGTGGAAACTTCAATGTCCACGCCGTAACGCTTTTTAAGTTTATTAACAACTATATCCAAGTGCACGTCGCCCATACCGGTAAGCAGTGTTTCCTTTGTTTCGGCGCTCTTTTCCATTGTGAGTACCGGGTCTTCTTCTAATATTTTGGACATGCCGTTGCCCAGTTTATCTTCATCGCCCTTACTTTTTGGCTGGATAGCTACTGTGTATGTGGGCAGCGGGAATTCAATTCCTTTCAGTGTAACCGGGTTTTCCTTTGTACAAAGGGTATCGCTGGTCCCGGTTGCCTGCAGTTTAACCAGAACTGCCAGGTCTCCCGCCGGAACCTCCTGGGTTTGGGTGCTGTTCTTACCCCGCACGTAGAGAATTTGCCCGATTTTTTCATTCTTATCCTTGGTATTATTATAAAGGTTTGTGCTGTTGGTAAGCTTGCCTGAAAATACACGTATGAAGTTCATCCGGCCAACGTACGGGTCCGCCAGGGTCTTAAATACCAGGGCAGAAAAGGGCTCGTTTTCATCTGCATCCGGTGCGGGTAAGTAGTTTACAATATTATCCATAAGGTTTGTTGCACCCATATTCTTAGTGGCCGAGCCGCAGAATACCGGGGCGATTTTCGCTTCTTTAATCCCCTTCTTAAGGCCTTCCCTGATTTCATCCTGGGTGAGCTCTTCCCCTTCTAGGTACTTCATTAAAAGCTCATCATCCGACTCCGCAGCAGCTTCGATAAGCTGTTCCCGGTATTCGCCTATACTGTCGTTAAGTTCATCGGGGATGGGAATTTCCTGCGGCTTTCCCTCTTCGTCAAATTTATAGGCCTTTTGCTCCAGCAAATCTACAATGCCGGAGAAGTCCAAAGCCATCCCAATGGGTAATTGCATGGGCGCGGGATTGGCCCCCAGTTTATCCTTTACCTGGTTCATTACTTCGTAGAAATCAGCATTTTCCCGGTCCATCTTGTTAACAAAAATGGCCCTGGGTAAATTATTATTTTGCACATAATCCCATATTACCTCGGTTTGCACTTCCACACCGTCAACTGCGGAAATAACAAACAATGCTGTATCCGCTACCCGGAGGGCTCCCTTTACGTCGCCGATAAAATCTGCGTATCCCGGGGTATCAAGGAAATTGATTTTAGTTTGATTCCACTCGCAAGGGACCAAGCTGGTGTGAATGGTAATCTGTTTGTCAACCTCTTCCGGGTGATAGTCGGAAGTTGTGGTTCCGTCTTCCACTCTGCCAATTCTATTGATTTCTCCGGTATCGTAAAGCATGGTCTCAACCAGCGAAGTTTTTCCGGCTCCACCGTGGGCTACCACAGCAACGTTTCTGAGCCTGTCAGTCGAATAATTTTTCAAGTCAGTTACCCCCTTTTGTAAATAATGGATTCCCTAAAAGCCCCTGTTCTATACTTTACAGCAGCCAAATTTGGACGAATTTGGTATAAACATAAAAATAGCTCCCACGGAGCCCGAAGAGCGCACTAGGCTTAACTGCAGTTAATTCTACATAAAATCCGTAAATCCTTGTGGTTAAAAAATTTCAACTGCGATTTTTGCAAATACATTTTACATAAAATGCCACATAGTCGCCCCGCCGTGGACATACATTGTATTAGTTTCATAAGACCGGAAAAGGAGTATAGTAACCATGGTGCGGCAGTCTTTAATCTACGGAACCATAATATTATTGGTTGCGAACTTTTTCAACCGTATTGTGGGATTTACCTACCAGATTTTAATGATTCGTTTGATCGGCCCGGAAGGGGTAGGGCTTTTCAATATGGTATATCCCATCTATGTCTTGGTTTTGGTTGCCGCTACGGCGGGGATTCCCCTAGCTATTGCAAAATTGGTGGCCGAGGAAACGGCAAAGAATAACTTTGCCGGCGCTTTGCGCATTTTCAGGACGGCGTTTTTATTTATTGTTGGTTTAAGTGTTTTTTTTACTGTACTTCTGCTGGTGGGAGCACCATATTTGAGGGAGCATGTTTTCCCCAACCCGAAGGTATATTATTGTTTCCTCAGTCTGGTGCCTGGAGTTATAATTGTATCTTTATGTTCTGCATTTCGCGGCTATTTTCAGGGTTTACAGCAGATGACCCCCACTGCCGTTACGCAGATGACGGAACAATTGGTCAGGGTGGTTGCAGGCCTTAGTATTGCTTATTTTTTACTGCCGCGGGGTGTTGAATACGCGGCAATCGGTCTTTCCTTGGGTGTAATACTGGGCGAATTTACCGGTTTTTTATTAATGTTGACAATCTATCTTATTAACTGCTTGCGCCTTCCCCGGTTACCGGTCTACCCAATTTCCTTAAAAGCAGTGACCGTTCGCATATTTGGCTTGGCCATTCCGGTAACCTTGACCAGATTAGTTACCACCGGGGTTATGTCTATTGATGCTATACTCATTCCTTACCGGTTACATGCCTCGGGTTTATCCATGTCCCAGGCTACGGCAGCTTACGGAGAATTAATTGGTATTGCAATGGCCTTAATGCTCACACCGGGCATCATTACCTTTGCCCTTGCCACCGCCCTGGTACCGGCTGTTTCCGATGCCATGGCCCTAAAGAATTATACTTTGGTCAGAATGAGAACCAGCGAGTCAATGCGCCTCACCATGCTTGCGGGTATGCCGGCCACGTTGGTGCTGCTGTTTGTGCCGGAACAGCTCTGCCTTTTATTCTTTGATTATCCCCAAGCAGGTACTGTATTAAGGGCCATTGCCCTGGGAGGACCTTTCTTGTTCATTTCGCAAACAACCACGGGGATATTGCAGGGAATGGGGCGGGCGGACAGGCCCTTAAAAAATTTAATTGTGGGGTCCCTCATTAAGGTGTTGGGGGTTTATTATCTTACGGCTGTCCCATCCCTGGGCATTGTCGGTACCGCTTATGCGTTGTCGTTTTCTTACGCTGTGGCTGCTCTGTTGAACTATATTGATCTCCGCGCACTCAGCGGGCTCAAGGCGGAATTTTTACAATGGTTGATAAAGCCCCTTTTTGCCTCTGGGGCTATGGTGCTGGTGATTGTAAATGTTTATTCCGCACTTATAGGTTACTGGCAATGGGAAAAAATATGCATCATCATTTCGTTATTATCCGGCGCGCCGGTATATCTTATCATTATGTCCCTTATTGGCGGAATTAAAAGGGAAGATGTGGAAAGATTTAAAGCTATTTTGAGAATAAAATAAAGGGACGGACCTAGGAATGTCAGTCCGTCCCTTTAGTGGTAAACCACCGGCAAAATTGCTGCAGTGAATTATAATCGGTGAGATCAAAATGAACGGGAGTGATAGATATATACCCTTCTCTTATGGCCCGGGTGTCGGTAATGAAATCGCTACAGCCCATTGGAGGGTCTTCATCACGAGGACGGCCGCCCATCCAGTAATAGGGTTGTCCCCGGGGGTCACATCTTTTTTCAAAAATGTTCTCATACCTTCTACGTCCCAGGGATGTAACCCGCACTCCTTGGGGTTCTCCCTCGGGAATGTTAATATTACACAGGCAGTCCTTGGGTAAGCCGTGATTATGTATTCTCATAATAATTTCTCTAATGAATTGTTCTGCCCGGTAATAATCCGGCTCATTACGGGTAGCCAGTGAGATGGCTACGGAGGGGATGTCATTGATCAAGCCTTCAATGGCTGCAGATACTGTCCCGGAATATAAAACATCGGTGCCTAAATTAGCTCCCCAGTTAATACCTGCCACCAAAATATCCGGGGTTTCCGGGATAAGGGCTTCAATTCCCAACTTAACACAGTCCGCCGGGGTGCCGTCTATTGACCAGGCTTCTTTAACGTTCTCCATGGATACCTTCCGGGGTCTCAAAGGGGTATGAACGGTAATACCATGTCCGGTGGCACTGCGCTCCCGGTCCGGGGCGGCGATATATATATCCCCCAAAGGGGATAGTATATCCTTAAGAGCTTTGAGACCACCGGCGTAAATGCCGTCATCATTACTTAAGAGAATGCGCATATATACCTCCGGTTGCTTTTACGTTTCATAAATGGATATTAACATATTGCCGTTCTCCGCTTTAGAAAGGCCAAATAACAGTCTTTTGTCCTTAAGACTTTTGTTTAAAAAATCCACTACCTTGTACATCTCTGAATAAGAACTAAATTCTTTGAATGCAATCAGTTCCAATTTATTTTCCGTTTCCTGGCCCAACTATATTCCTCCTTAACCATTATAAATCAATGCAAATGCTTCCGCCCTGGTGGCGTGGCTTTTTCCCAAGAGACCCCTTACAGCAGATGTAACGGTTTTTGAACCGGGTTTTTTCACTCCCCGAAGAGTCATGCACATGTGTTCTGCTTCAATAACCACCAGTACCCCCTGTGGATTCAACCGTCTCATGATGCTGTCTGCGATTTGCCCGGTGAGTCGCTCCTGTAATTGCGGTCTTTTAGCATAGCCCTCTACGACACGGGCAAGCTTGGACAGCCCGGTTATATTTCCGTTTTGGGGTATGTAAGCAACGTGCGCCTGTCCGTAAAAAGGCAAAAGGTGATGCTCACACATGGAGTATATGGGGATATCCTTCACAAGTACCATCTCTTCGTGTTCTTCTGAGAATACTTTGGACAGGTGTGCCTCCGGTTCCTCCCAAAGACCGGAAAATATCTCTTTATACATCCTGGCAACTCTGGACGGAGTCTCTTGCAAGCCCTCACGCTCCGGATCTTCACCGATAGCTTCGAGAATCATTTTTACTGCTTCTTCTATTTTGGGGGTATCTATCATGTCATCTATCCCTCCCATAATAACCCAAAGAATTAAGCCCGGTCTAAGGGGTTTCTAGTTTTTTCGGCACTCAATTTCTGAATTCCTTTTATTCTTTCCGGTACCGGTTTATTATAAATCACACTGATAATTTTAAATATTTCGTCATTATACTTTAGTGTCCTTCTTTAAATATGAAATTAAGTCCATGTTAAAGGCAAAAAAGAAACGGGCAAAGTGCCCGTATTGGTGTTAACCGGTGAGGCCCAGTGCCCGTTTATAGCTTTCCCTGGCTTCTACGGTATGACCCATTTCCATGAGTATTTCTGCCTTAAGACCCCATATTTTGTGGTTGTCCGGGTCGATTTTTAATAGTTCCTCGTAAAGCTCTAAAGCTTGTTTGTATTTTTTCATTCGGGCTAGACAGCCTGCTTTGTTTAGTTTTGCATATATATTATCCGGATTTATGAGTAAACTTCGATTGTAATGCTCTATTGCTTCTTTTAGGTTACCCGCGTTTTCCAGACAGATTGCAAGATTGTTTTCCAGTGTATCGTCAGTCGGATTTACCTTAAGTGCTGATTTAAAACAGGCTGTGGCCTTTTTGATGTCCCCGCAGCTCTGGTAGCAGGAGGCCAGGTTGCTTAATACCGTGGTATCCCTGGGTGCCATTCCCCGGGCAACCTCGTAGCAGGCAAGGGCTTCATCGTATCTCCCGCAGTGGAAGAGACTGTAGCCCTTATTGTTTAATAATTCCAGGGAATTCAACCCCATATCCTGGGCTTTTGTATAGTGGATTATAGCTTCTTCATGTCGCGATAGTTTACTGAGGGCCAATCCGGCGTTAAAGTAAACTCCAGTGTCTGGATCGCCGTTATTAATAATGGCGTTGAATATTGAAAGGGCCTCTGCCGGTTTGCCCGACTCCAGAAGGCCAACCCCGATGTCGTTTAATACTGATTCTTGGCTCTGGGAATTTTTCATGGATGTACCTTCTGCTTTCAATTGTTGCAACTCATATTCCGGTATATTGGTGTGGGAGTCTTTACCCCCCTCTCTGCCGGAATACCTGTAGCTTTTGTTCACCCAGTATAGAAAATTTCCGATATTTTCAGCGCCGGCTGCTTTTTTCCAATGTAAGACGGCTTTATCAATTTGCCCTTTTTTCAGGCACAGCCGGGTGGCCTGCAGATGTAGGCCTGCTGTTTGTGCATCACCTTGTATGACCCGATCTACAATATTAAGAGCACGGCTGTGGGCACCTAAAGTTTCCAATAGTTTGGCGGATAGCTTCATCAGGCTGACCCTTGAAATATTAGCCACCTTTATTTTTCCCCACACTTTGTTTCCCTCCTTCGCAGTTGCGAATTAGGAGGTGTTTCTTTTTTGTAATTGCCTTTTCCTGCCAAATATTCAAAAATTCGTTCAACAAAAATATACATTATTAACTGAATTTGAACGGTGCAAAATAATAATGTGTCAAAAAAATATAAATCGTAAAGGAGTGATTTTTTGAGCCGAAAGGAGGATAAGCATGAAAAGTTTGATACCGGTGATTCTTGGGTGAAGGAAAATACCGGTTCGGCCACTCAAATCAATGTTGACGGGCAGTGGGAGCATAACTTTGTGGATGATGAGGAACCACCAGCACCGGAGGATAAAAAGTAGTAGCTGACAAAGACCGCCGTTTAAGGCGGTCTTTTTGATATAAAGCATAAACCTAAAAAGCAGGTCTTAATTGGCAATTGTTGACGTATAAATAACAAAAACGGTTATTGGAGGTGTAATAAATGTCTGCTGTAAAAAAGGGAAATTACAGTGAATCATCCTTCAGCTTCTCTTCCGTGATTAGGGGAACCGTGGTGGGCTTGGTCATTTCAGTATTAGGTGCCGCGGTTTTAGGTTTGGTTTTCTATTTTTCCAATCTTTCTGAACAGACATTGCCTTTACTGGGTGCAATAATTTTGTTCTTGAGTGTTTTCACCGGAGGCGTTTTTGCTGCCCAAAGGGCGGGGAATCGCGGTATTTACCACGGGCTGGCTGTGGGTATAGTCTTTTTTGCTGTCTCCTGGATTTTAACCACTTTATTTTTTCCTGGGAGTGCAGCAGTATGGGATGTTGCACGTAAGCTTCTAATAACGTGTGCAGCCGGAGGATTTGGGGGAGTTCTGGGGGTGGGGCTTAGTTCCTGAATCATAATCTGCGCCGTCTGGAAAAGCTAATTTATGAAAGAGAAAAACAGCAGCAGCAAACCGGCTCCCAAAAGAAAAAGGCCTGCGTATAATCTAAGAGGCCGTTTGCGCACAGTCATTTTTCCGGCCCCCCTTTGCTTTTTTATCAATATATGCACTGGGAAGGCCAAAGGACTCACCATAGGGTGAGTCTTTTTTGAAGTATTAATAATTTGTGCTTGTCCCCCAAAAAACCGGTAAAGGACAGGTCCTGTTTGACCTGTCCCTTTAGACTACTTCCATACCTTTAGCAGAAAATTTCTTAGGAAAGATGGCAGGCGGACAAAATACACGCGCAAAATACAATCACCCCTTTTAAATGCCATTACTATATATATATTATTGGTGACTGCCGTTAAATGTGTCTCTTACTGCACATTTCCAGGTTTCTTTTTATATCTTTTACATCTTTAACGGTATTCCAACGCGGGAGGGGCTCAGAATCTTGCAACCAGCCGGCGATCTTATTTTTTATTACCTTGGTATCACCTCTGATATGAGTTTTTACCGGCAGTGAATGTAAAAATACTCTACCGTACCTTTTGGTTATTAATCTCTTATCCATGATAATAACAGATCCTCTATCTCGGGTTGATCTAATTAACCTGCCAAAGCCTTGTTTTAAGCGGATTACCGCTTGGGGTAATGTAAAATGATTAAAACCGTTACACCCGTTTCGGTCCAGTTCTTCCAGCCTTGCTTCAATAACCGGCATGTTGGGGGGCCAAAAGGGAAGTTTTACAATTATAACATTGGATAAAGCCGGGCCGGGAATATCCACTCCTTCCCAAAAGCTCGAAGCACCCAAAAGGACAGACCGGGGATTGTCCTGAAATTGTTGTATTAAGCTGGTGCGGTTACCGTCCAGGTTATGCCCCAAAAGGCAGATGTCCGCCTGCTCCAAAGGTTCCAAAAGGCGGTAATAAATTTCCCTGAGGCTATGGTGTGAAGTGAACAATACCAGTGTCCGCCCTTCCACTGTCATTATGTACTGGGTAAGGCTTTCTGCCAGCCGGTCGAAATATAAATCTTCCGCCACTTCTCCGGGGGTTTCCATTTTGTTATCAATGCAAAGGATACACTGGTGATCATAATTAAAGGGAGAGGCCACCATTTTTGTTGCAACCTTTTCCTTAGATAAAAGATTAATTCCGGTGCGCTCCATAAAATATTGAAAACTTTCGTTTGCTGTTAGGGTTGCGGAGGTAAGTACCAGTGCCCTTTTGTGCTTGAACAGGCTCTGAAACAATAATTCACCAACTCTTACCGGGGCGGCCACCAGTTTAAAATCACTTTCACCGTTTATTTCAAGCCAGTAAACGTGATTTTCATCAGATATATCCGCTATAAAGTCCAGATCATTAGTTATCTTATCCCCGGAAATAATCATTTCTTTAACATTCCAGGCATGCTCCAGCCACAACTCATCAGTTGCTCCGAATATTTCCAGCATCTCCAGTATTGCCTTTAAACTTTGGACCGTTGATTTCAAACTTGTTATCAGGTTCGCCCCTTCCGCCATAAGAAAGTGCTGTATCCTTTCACCGGGTCGGAGCCGAATTGCGGTTTTCCAGTAATTCTCACCAGCTGAAGGGTTGAGAATTGTGGTAAGAGTTTTTGCAAACTGAGTAGTTTGTTGCCCGGCCTTTTTTCTTTCCTCTTTAAGTTCATGCAGGCTTTCCTGCCATTGCCTGTCATCACCGGGCGGAATTAATTCCGAAAGCTTGCTCAGTGTTTTGTAGACTGACTGTAACCACTGTCTTATCATTACCCGGGATACTTGCCTGCCCAGGTGTGTTGTTGCCGCATCCTCCAGGTGATGGGCCTCATCTATAATCAAGGGACCGTATGAAGGCAGTATATTGTTCTCCGAACGTAAATCCGAGAATAAAAGAGAGTGGTTGGTTATAATAATATCTGCGTTTTCGGCCTTTCGCTTTGCCCTTCCTACAAAACAATGGCGGTGGAACCAGCGGCAGTAAGAACTCTGGCATATTTCAGGGTCGGAACATAATTGGAGCCAGTATTCATGTTCCTTTTTACTCAAGTTTAACTCCGTTTTATCACCCGTTTCGGTTTTGCTCAACCAGACCAGGATGCGCGCAAAAAACAGTGCTTCACCTTCTGTCAACTGCTGGTCGCCGCTCAAAACTGTTTCCCATCGCCGGAGGCACAAGTAGTTACTTCTCCCTTTCACCAGTGCTGCGAAAAAGTCTTTTTCCAGAGTACTTTTGAGCACGGGAATATCCTTGTTCCATAGCTGTTCCTGCAGGTTTATGGTTTGAGTTGCAATCAGGGTGCGCTGCCCGTTGGCCAGAGCCCATTTGAGGGAAGGAATCAAGTAGGCCAGGGATTTTCCTGTTCCAGTGCCTGCTTCCATTAAGAGGCATTTACTGTTATTTAGTGTATCTGTGATGGTTGTGGCCATTTCCACCTGCTGCGGTCTGACTTCAAAGTGATCTAAACGGTTCTTTAAAGGCCCTGTGTGGGAAAAAAATGCTTCGATATCCCCTTTGTTCACGGGTATTGTCTCGCCGGGTTGGGGTCGTTCCGGTTTTCGTTTTTTTTCGGCGTCAGGCAGTGGGTAATGAATTTTCAAGGATTCCCCAGTCATTACACTGGTTTTATCCTTTATCACCGCAGAGATATAAGTTACCCAGGGGGAACTTGCCTGTTTGAGAAAATTATTTACCCGGATGAGGTATGCCAGGCCCAGGCTTTTAATTCTGTCCATAAGAGTCAGAGCCAAGCGGGCGGTTGCCTCGGCATCAGGCAGTGCCCGGTGCCGGCCGGACATCTTTATGCCTAAATGAGCGCAAAGGTCAGCCAAACGGTGCCTGGTTGCATCGGGACATACTACTTTTGCCAATTCCAATGTGTCCAATTGCTCGGGGGACTTAAGTCCCAGGTGATACTCAAGAAAAGCTGCGTCAAAGGAAACATTATGACCCACCAGGGGAAGGTCCCCTATAAATGCTTCAACGTCACCGGCAACTTCATCAATACACGGGCTGTTTTCCAACATATCATTTTGCAAACCGGTAATACGCTTTATTTTTACAGGGAGGGGTCTTTGCGGGTTAATGAGTGTTGTGAAAGTTTCCTCTATTTTCCCCTGCAGTACCTTGACCAGGCCAATTTCAATTATTTTGTCTCGTTTATTATCTATCCCGGTGGTTTCCAGGTCACACGCGCAGAAATTCCGCACTCTAATCACGCCTTTGGCTTATTATGCCTGTTTCAGCAAATATATGATATAATTCGTCTTGGAAAAAACAATTCCTTCATTTGCAAGGGGGATAAAAGATGGATGCACTCCGGCTTGAAGATGCACTTGCCTTTGTGGAACATAGGTTCGGAATGGAATGGTTAAAGGACAATGTAGACACTCTTAAAGAATTTGATCCGGAGCGAACTACTGCGGGACGCTACATAAATATTGAACAAACGGGTATTTCCCCGCTGGCCGGTATGTGGTACCGGGCCCGGGAAGAGATGGCTTTATACCAATTGAACGGTTGCCTGAAGCCTTCCGGCGAAACCATATTGTTATTAAGATTGGTGGATGAAATAAGGGCCACCGAAAAGTTTTCAGGGTTTGACCTGTTGGAAAAAAATTTGAAGGATGTATCCGGTTATGCTGCGGCGGCCTACGAGATTCATATTGCCGCCGGTTATCTGGACCTTGGATACAGTATTGTCTTTGGGAAGGATATTGGGGAATTTTATGTACCTTCACAAGAATTAACGGTGAGGGTTTATAACTTACCGAGCCAAGAGGCTGCCCCGCATTTGTTACCGGTTTTGGAAACTTCCAATAAAAATTCGGCTTATTATTTTAATTGCAGGCCGGCACCCGGTGAGGAACCTGAAAGAGCCCTGGAAAAATGGGGGCGGGTACTTGAGGAAAATAGTCCTACGGGTGACTCCAATATTGTCTGCACAACTACTGTTATTGGTCAAAATAACAGGGGATACTTTTTGCTGGAAAAATCAGTTTTACTAGGGAAAAACGATGGGAATTTCAAATTATATCTCCCTGCAGCCGAGAGGAGGTAGCCGGAAGACTACCTCCTCTCCAGTATTCCAAGTGCCGGTTTATTCATGGCACTCGCATTTGTGCTCTGTTAGTACCGGTCTTATTTTAAGGGCAGCTTTCTCACCCCAATTATCAGGGCCCGGAAAAAGCACCCTCAGTGTCATAGCAATACCATAGACTTGCCCGTGCATAAATGATCTGTATTCTTCTGCCTCGTCCCCGGGCAGGGACTTTATTCTATCCAAGGCTATATCCAAATACTCCAGCAGGTAAGCAGCTTTTTCCTCCAGGTTATTCTTGCTTTCCAAATTAATTCTCCTTCCCACCGGCACAATGATCACTTTCTTTGTTTGACAGTTACTATTTTAAACCGGGGTTTGCAAGTTTATTCCAATCAAAGTTGGTGGTTACAAACTCTAAGATTATATTTGCTGCTTCATACGGGTCCATTTCCATCTTAGCAACCTTTTCCAATATTTCATTGACTTTGCCGGGATAATTAGTATGCTCTGTAACGAGTTTGTGCCAGCGGTAGTCCACCACTTCTAGTGTTTCTGCCTTTGCCCTCTCCTGCCGCTGGGTTTCCAGCAGGTCAGTATCTTTAAGATACTGGTAGTGTTCAATAACCTTATCCAGTAATTCCTCCAACCCGATGTTCTTCATGGATGAGGCCAGCACCACCGGAGCCCGCCAGCCCTTTTTCTCACCTTGCTGGTCCAGCATTATATCAACATCTGTGGCAATTTTATCCGCTCCGGGAAGGTCACATTTGTGAACGGCGAAAACGTCGGCAATTTCCATAATGCCGGCTTTGAGGGTTTGAATGGCATCTCCGGCTCCGGGAGTCAGTACAACCATTACAGTATTGGCCACGTGCATAATATCCAGTTCAGCCTGTCCCACTCCCACTGTTTCCACAATCACCCAGTCCATGCCAAAGGCATCCATGGCTTTGACCACTTCCTTTGATGTCTTGGCCAAGCCCCCTAGACTCCCGCGGGTACCCATGCTGCGAATAAAAACACCCTTATCCATGGAAAGCTCCGCCATGCGTATTCTGTCACCCAGCAAAGCTCCTCCGGAAAAGGGACTGCTGGGGTCTACTGCAATGATCCCCACTGTCTCGCCCCTTTTTCTGATCAGTTTTGCCAACTGGTCAACAAGGGAACTTTTACCGGCTCCCGGGGAACCCGTAACCCCCAATATTTTAGCCCGCCCGGTTAAATAATATAATTTTTTTAATATTTCTTCCCGGTCGGGTGCCTCATTTTCCAATTTTGAGATAAGACGGGCAAGTGCCCGTTGCTCGCCTGCCTTAAATCTGTCGATTAGGTCCTGCAAGTCAAACACCTCCAGATGATGTTTAAAAAATTAGAATATTTAATTGAAACTTCGCCGCCAGTTGTAAAAATCCTGTTGGTAAGTGGTTGTTTTTAAAATTAAAAGGCCCACCGGAGCCGGTGGACCCAAACTTTCCCTGTAGCCTGATGGATATGCCCGTTTGTATAGGAATTATTGCCGTTAACCTAATATGCATTCCTTAATCTAAAATAAGATTATAAAATAATAATAACTTAAATGAAAAAACCTAATCTCCTCTCCCTTTCTCTGCTGTATCGGTTGATACAGCTACTTTTTTGCGGATTGCTCTTCCAGGTATTTTTCCGCTGCAAATGCTGCGGTGGCACCATCGGCAACCGCAGTTACCACTTGCCGGAGTAATTTTTGTCGTACGTCTCCGGCAGCGAAAAGACCCGGTTGAGAAGTTCTCATTTGATCATCTGTAATTATGTAGCCTTTGGGGTCCAGCTCTACCATACGGGCTACAAGCTCGGAGCTGGGTTGAGTCCCCACATAAATGAAGACTCCGTCAACAGCGATTTCTTTGGTGGAATGTTCCTGGGTGTCACGAAGAGTAACACTTTCAACAGTGGCTGAGCCTTTAATCTCATCCACCACGCTGTTCCATTGAAATTCTATTTTGGGGTTGTTCTTGGCTTTTTCTTGAATTATTTTGGTAGCTCGTAGTTCGTCCCGGCGGTGAATTATGTAAACTTTTTTGGCAAATTTTGTTAAAAAAAGTGCTTCTTCTACTGCGGCATCTCCACCACCTACTACAGCAACTTTCTTATCCTTGAAAAATGCACCGTCGCAGGTGGCACAGTAGGAAACACCTCGCCCGTGAAATTCCTTTTCACCTTTGACGTTTAACCATCTGGGAGAAGCACCGGTGGCAAGAATAACCGCGGTTGATTCTATGTCACCTTCATCGGTCTTAATTATGAACCCGGTGTTTGTGGGGTCAATTGACTCTACGCCGGCATTATCAATCTGCAGGCCGAAACGAACCGCTTGTTCTTGCATCCGCATGGTTAATTCGGGGCCGCCTATTCCTTCTTCAAAGCCGGGATAGTTTTCTATCATTTCGGTATTAGCCATTAATCCACCGGGCATACCCTTTTCCAAGAGAGTAACATTAAGGGCTGCCCGTGACGCGTACAGTCCTGCTGCAAGGCCGGCAGGTCCCCCACCGATAATAACTATATCTCGTTTTTCCAAGTTATACACTCCTTTCAGAAAACGACAATCACTAGCATATATGTTAACTTGTTCATAGTATTACCGTCAAGATGCTGAAAGCATTACAAATGATAGATATTTTTTTTGGAGGCGATTAATTTGCCCGGTCTGAAAGATGGTTTAATCGGGCGGCGAGTAAAAGAAGCACGGTTAAAGTTGGGCCTTACCCAGGAGCGACTGGCTTCCAGAGCAAACTTGCATTATAGTTATGTGGGCCAGGTGGAAAGGGGAAATAAGGTTCCCTCGTTAAAGACATTAAGTAAGATAGCCAGGGCACTGAATTTAAAAGTGGAGGACTTAATAGGAGACAGTGAAAGTGAACGCAGAAGCAACATCACTACCCGGGATTTACTAACCCAGGAACTGATGTTGTTTGTGCGAGATTGTAATGAAAAAGAGTTGAAGTTATATATCTGTTTGATAAGCCAAATTAAGAAACACCTGGAAAACTTACATTCAAAATAAAAGATGGCGGGATACATCCCGCCATCCGGTTGGTTGCTGAATCCGAAATGTTTTATCTCTGGCAGAAAAGTTTTTTCCAAAAGAAGCGGGTTGTTTTCCTTAGGCACCACCTCTCTTTCTAGCAAATAATATGCGCCGGTCACCGTCATATATTCCACAAAAATTATTCTTTGTTCCTTAATAAGGTTTTCTTTCGCAATTGGGCACAGGAACATTTATTTGACTCTTTATATAACACCAGGGTATCCAAAAGGATTTTAGCAATTTTTTGGGCTTCACCGTAGAATATTTCCTTTAACTCATCGTGTTTCCAATCTTCTACTACGCCCTCGGCGTAATTGACCACCATGTCCAATCTGACATAGCATGCCCCTATTTCCCGGGCAAGGTATACTTCGGGGCACATGCTCTGGCCCACAATGTCTGCCCCGGCTCTTTTAAGCATTTCAATTTCCGCCCTGCTTTCAAAATGCCTGCCGTCGGTTACTGCATAAATGCCGCGATCGAAAATACGCGCACCGGCGGATTTGTTCCTTTCCATGGACTGCAGCAAAAAGCCTTTCATTACAGGGCACACGGGATCACGCATGATAAGTAAATACTGTCCTCCCAGACCCACATCCTTGCGCAGAGAAAAATCCAGATAATCCGAAGGAACCAGGAGGTCTTTGGGTTTTAAAAGGTGGTTGATTGCCCCCACGCCGCCCTCCACCAGTATTTTTTTTACACCGGATTGCTGTAATGTCCAGAAAACCTGCTGGGATGCCCGTGCTCTGGTGACACCTGCACGCCAACCGTGCATTTTCACCGTTAATACGTCCTTGTCACCGGTGGTGAAGAGTTTAAACGGGGGGCTCTCCCCATAAGGGGTTGAAAATACCATATTACTTTTTATTACTTGTAATCCGGGATAGTCCGGTATGAAATCTTCGGGGAAATTAACTGCGTTAGTTCCGGACCCTCCAATTATGGCGAATTGCGCCGGGGGGATACCTTGTTCAGACATATGTTTCACCTCCTTCAGTTCAAGCGAGAAGCTACATAGAAGTGACGGCGGCTGTTGGATGCCGGCGGGTTGAAGGAAAAAGCATCATAAATGTCTAATAGACTGAAGCCCGATTGCTCCAGGAGAGGTTTAATTTCTTTCGGGGAATATGCTTTTTCCTTGTGACTTTCCTTAAACTTTTGATAACTTTCTCCCTGTTTTACAAAGCCTAAAATGTCTATTTGCCATATGGATTCAATATGGTCATACGAGCTCTCCCAAACTATGGTAAGCTCCGGCTCGTCAATGCATGTTGTTTCCCTTTTACTGTTTGAAAGCCATTTCACGGCATTTAAATCAAATATAAACATTCCGCCTGGATTTAGGTGATTATGTACCCCCTTGAATACCTTTATTAGATCGCCGGGGGAAAGTAAGTAATTTAGGCCGTCGTGGAAACAAGTAACCAAGTCAAATGTACGGGATAAGTCAAGTATTCTCATATCCTGGCAGGTAAATTCAATACTAAGATTCATACTGTGGGCCTTTTGTTTGGCCCGGGCTATCATTTCCGGTGCTATATCAATTCCCAATGCTTCATAGCCCCGCCGGGCAAAGGGAATGATGGTATTGCCGGTGCCGCAGGCAATGTCAGCGACAGAAGTTGCCGAAACGCCAAACTTCCGCAGTATTTGTTCTACATAATCTATCCATCCTTCGAAGTCGACGCCCTGCACCAAGTAATCGTATGCCGCTGCCAACCCCTCGTATTGTTGCAATGAAATATTCCTCCCCTTATAATTAGGGTGCCTCGCTTGTGATACTCTTCAAGTCCGGAAAACAAAAGACCCCCGGGATAACCGGGGGTAATGTTTATTTCTTTACAGCTGCAAGGACATCTGCCAGAACTTTGTCAATATCCTGGTCTCCGTTAATGTTAAGAAGTAGACCTTGTTTGGTGTAGTAATCAATCAAGGGCTGTGTCTGCTGCTCGTAAACGTCCAGGCGCTTACCTACAGCTTCTTCGTTGTCATCGCTGCGCTGGTAGAGCTCTCCCCCGCAGGCGTCACACTTGCCTTCTTCCTTAGGCTTGTTGAAAATTACATGGAAACTGGCTCCGCAGTTCTTACAAACCCTACGGCCGGTAAGTCTCTCCATTAATTTTTCCCTGGGTACCGCAATATTGATAACCCCGTCAATTTTTATGTTCAGATCCTTTAATGTTTCGTCCAGGGCCTTGGCTTGGTCCAGAGTTCTGGGGAAACCATCAAGTAGAAAACCTTGTTTGCAGTCAGGCTTTGAAAGGCGTTCCTTTACCATTCCCACCACGACTTCATCCGGAACCAGGGCACCTTGATCCATATATTCCTTAGCTTTCTTGCCCATATCCGTACCTTCTTTAATTGCGGCACGGAACATATCACCAGTAGAAATATGAGTAATATCCACTTCTTTTACCAGTCTTTCCGCTTGGGTTCCTTTACCGGCACCCGGTGGTCCCATAATAAGTAAATTCACCAATACCCCTCCCATTGTTAAAAATTTAACAAGCCCTGTTGCTTGTACCCATTATAGCATAAATGGTACTTTTATGGAAATATCTTTACCAGGCTCAGCCGTGGGACAAGAGGCGGAATAATAAAAACCCGCCAAGCTAATAAAAGCCTGCGGGTCTTTATTAATTGCCGTTGGTCGGGATGACAGGATTCGAACCTGCGATCCTCTCGGTCCCGAACCGAGCGCTCTAGCCAAGCTGAGCTACATCCCGTTGCCGCAAAGAATATTATGCAACAAAATGAGTTAAAAGTCAAGGGGGTGGTTATTTGTTCAGAGCTGACGCACGAAATTGTTTATAGATCTTGCGAGTTGAAAATCGTCCTTCAAAAAAAGTCATATGCGGTTTTTGAGGTAATTTTCGCTCCTCGCCTTGAACTGAGTTCACCCG
>JAALLO010000111.1_pt1 | contig 38256 bp, 45 predicted proteins | sample 7245941 | NCBI WGS metagenome assembly JAALLO01 (sample SAMN13049198, study PRJNA578106) | oil field metagenome | isolation source: filtered produced water from oil reservoir A2 | place: USA:offshore Texas | collected 2016 | reverse complement strand
AAACTGCATAACGCATATCTTAAATTTTTATAAAAAAGATTGATCAAAACTATATCTTTTCGCTAAAAACAACAGGTAGATTATTAAAAAAAGTTTGATCATTTTTGATGCAATTTATTAAAAAATCAACGTTTTAGTTGAATTTATTTACATATTTTGATCAAACTTTTTTAAAAATGTTCAATCTTTTTTTAAAAGAATCAAACTTTATTTAAAAACCACAAATACCCTTATAAATTCAAGAAGTAATAGGAAAAGAGTTGATTTTTATGATATCAACTCTTTTTTTTGTTTTTTATTATTTTTTGATTTTCTTTTGTGTGTTTAGCGTTTATTTTCGTTGAAAGGTTTATAGGTTATCTGTAATGTCTAGTAATCTATATATCATTGTAGCTCCTTCTGCTCTACTAGCAGTATTTTTAGGATAGAAATTACCATTACATCCTTGAATTATTCCTAAAGCACTAGCTTTATGAACGCTTTCTAAAGCCCATGGACTTACATCTCCTATATCATTAAAAACTTTTCCAATAACAATAGATAGTTCAATAGAATTACTCTGTTTTAAAAGTTCATAGGCTTTTGCAACAATATGTGCCATTTCTTCACGAGTTATAGCAGAGTTAGGTCTAAACTCTCTACTCTCCCCTTCTGATATTAAACCATACTTTACTGCTAGACCTACAGTATTGTTGTACCAACCCATTCTAGGTATATCGGCAAAATTATGATTTCCTTCTCCTTTAAGGGCTAAAGCTCTTACAATTAAAGCTACAAACTCGGCTCTAGTGATTGTACCATTTGGATTAAACATACCAAAACCTGTTCCATTAACAATATGTTTAGATGCCATAGACTCAACATAATCCTTAGACCAATGATTTTCAAGGTCTACAAATGTAGGGTTATATTCAAATATAGCATATTTTGAAAATGTTGAAGTATAGAATATTACTTTACTATTTTCTGTATCTGCCTTTGATTGTCTATATTCCCACTCCTTAGTATCTTCATTAAATTTATATACATTAAGTTTTGTTGGATCAGTAATTTCATCTACAGTTTTATTGTCATATAAAAATTCACCTTTTACCTTTTTATCACCAAAATCATATATTTCTAATTCATTACCCCATTTATTAATACCTACTAGCTCAAAATTAAAAATATTTGTTATAGGTTTTTTATTTCCCTTATAAGCTAACATAGTATCTTGCTCTGCTTGTGAGATAGATTTCACTTTTAATCCTATTTTTATATCTTTTGTATCATTTCTAAGAGCATCTGATAGGGTTTCAAAATTTATTATATCTGTAGGTACGGTTAACTTAACATCTTTTGTGCTGATAGCAAGATTTACCTTTCTTGATTTTAAACTATTAAAAGCATCTGATGTAATTTCAACCATTTGTTCATCAGACTTATATTGCATTGGAACTACCAATTCCTTAGCACTTGTCTTGCTATCTAGTATTTTAGAAACATTCTTCAAATCTAAATGAGCTTTAACTAATACCTTGCCATCCCAAGTAGTTTCTTCTGTAGCATCTAAATATCTATGTTCCATAATAGCTGATAATGGAGTATCGTTTACCCCTACAGGTTGAATTTTACGATCTACTTTAGCATCAACTATTACAGGCTCTTTAGGAGTTTCTTCTTCCTCGTCATGCCAACTGTTATTACTTCCACTATTACTACTACCACTAGAATAGTTGCTTGTTATAGTAACTGTCATAGTGGCAGTTATACTACTATCGCTTAATGAAGTTGCTTTAATTATAATCGTTCTTGAATTTTCAAGGTTATCACACTCTAAATAATATTTATGGTTTGAGGTTGAGTTAGGACTTACTCTATATAGACTAACTCCCGATACATTTGTGCTTAATTCAAGCTCTGCATACTCCCCTTCTATTTCATTTCCAGAGCTATCCTTTACTACTCCTTCATATACGCCTAGATAGTTGCCATACTTGTTAGTTGAGATACTTCTACTTCCTGTTATAGTAATATAGTTGGAATTTTGAGAAGGTGGATTACTTGGAACGCTTGGGTCTGTAGGCTCTGTTGGAGGGTCACTTGGCGTATTGTTAGGACTATTAGTTAACTCTACATATAATATATCCTTTACATTACTATCGCTTGTAGAGGTAGCAATAATTCCTATTGTTCCTACAAGAGCAGTTTTAGAAACTGAAAGCAATCCATCTGCATTAATAGAAACCCCTGCGTATGGGTCTTTTAAAGCCCAAGATACAGTTTCAGATTGTAGCTCATTATCAAATTGGTCTTTCGCAGTAGCAGTATATTGTACGGTGGTATCTTGCGTAGGATCAATATAAACAGAACTATTACCGTTAATCTCTATTGTAGTTAATACAGGATTTTCTGTGCTAGTAGGTTTCGATAATCTAACCATCAAATTACCATAAATAGAAGGCTCACTCAAAGAAGTTGCATTAATTACAATATAACCTTCATCAGCACTTGGAGAAACAGTTAAAACCCCACTATTATTTAAAGATACCCCGCTATATGCATCGTATAAATCCCAACTAACTCCTTCACTTTGCAAGGTTTCACCCAATGAATTTTTAACTGTAGCAACATAAGCATAGGAAACATTAGATAAAGGGTCTATAAGTATTGTATCTTTCCCTGCTATAGTCACACTACTAACTAATTCAGATGGGCTAAAAGCTACTTGAATTTCTTTAGTTTGGTATACTCTACTATCGGCAACGGAGGTAGCTTTAATAGTAACATACCCTTCACTAGCAGTTGGGGAAACTCTTAAACTTCCTCCAACATCAATGCTAACGCCATTTAGAGGGCTAGTTATAGACCAAGTAACCATTTCTTCTATAGGGTTGCCATCTGGGTCTAATACCTCCCCAGAATAATGATAGACACTCTCACCTTTTTTGCTGATGTATACCTTATTTTCTCCATTAATTTCAATCGAAGAAATACTTGGGGCTTGAAGATTAATTTGAACTTGGGCAGATTTTGAACTATCTGTATCAGAAGTTGCTACAAGGTAGAATGTATCTGATTGTGCCTCTGGGGAAACACCAAGCTCTATGGTATTAGAATTTATTGGAATGATACTTACATTGTTTCCATTATCATTATCAGATAAAGACCATCTAACGGTTTCACTTGTCAATAAAGAAGTGCCTGTACTATCTAAAACCTGCGAATAAAAGGTCTTGGTTACTGCATCTAACCTACTAATAGTGATATCTACAGAATTAAGCGTACCATGTTCGCAAGGTTGGTCGTCATAGTGATCTGTTATTCGTACTCCCCCAATAGTACCATTAGCAAAAGAAACTATGGGGATTTGAGCTATTAATAATAGCGTAATAATTAAAATAGATATACTTTTCTTTAACCTCATGCTATTAAACCTCCTTAAAAAAAATTTATTTGTATTTTGATAAAGAATTTATCTCACTTTAAATAACCCTTTTGGACAACCCTTCTTTCAACGCACATTCAGTACAAGCAAATCGAAGTTCTGGGGAAGTTTTCATTAAGAGCTTTGCTTGTGGAGTTATCCATACTTTACTATCGCAAGTAGGACAGTTCCCTTCCTCATAACCATCTTTTGGAGTAGGAATATTCTTCTTTAACATCAAACAAATTGTTCCTTTTTCGCCCTTTTCTAAGGTTTAATACTCACGCTTATACTCATTTAAAAACCCCTTTCTTTTAATTACCGAGCCAATTAATTAAGCTCATGGTATCTTTAAAACATTGTGATTTTAGAAAGTCACCATCATAGCTTTTACTTACCCTAGAGGGATGCCTACTAATAAATGCGTATCCTTCTGGAATAAGAGGCAAATGTTGTTGAGCCTCATTTCCCCATAGAAACCATTTTATTTTTTTGTTTTCTTTTGTGATAAAAGAAATTAGATCATGGGAAAAATCTTTCCAAATTTCTCTATGGCTATTGGCAGTATTTACTCCAATTTCGGTAGTTAAATAAGTGTTTAGAAGTAATACTCCCTGCCCTTCCCACTTTTCAAATAGCTCATTAGGTTGTGCAATCGGGAATGTTCCTTCTTTGATATATTCTCTTATCTCACTAAACTTAGGAATTTTAGCATAATCAGAGATATCATTGTAATCTTTATATATAAGCCTTACTATATTACGCAAAGAGGCTTGTTTAAAAGAGTCCTGCCAATTTACTAAATCCCCAACCTCAAACGACCTTCCTGTAGCCCTATTTTCCTCTGGATAAGGGTCAAGTCCGAGAATACATACTTTGATACCCTTTAAGTCCAATTGAAGAAATCTAAGGGTGTTTTGAGGTTTAGGATTGAAATGATCGCCTATTTTCCCTCGGATATTTTTTAATTGAGCTATCCGTTCTTTAGTGAGAAATTCACTCCAAGAGGGATGAATGTAATTAGGCAATATATCAAGCAAAACAATCACCATCCTTTATAGTATCAATATAATTATATCATTATATGGGACAATATACAATCAATATGTATTGTGTTATAATGAATATGTGATGAACAAATCTATAATAAAGGAGAGGTAATAGTGCAATACTTAATAGTTATTTTAGGTATTATTTTCTTCGTTCTTTATAAGAAAAAGAATAAAGAAATGGTTAACTCCAAAGAAGAAGTTTTACCCTATGGTAGAAAAGATTACTTGCTAACTAAGGCAGAAAATATTTTTTTTCATAATCTTAGTAAAGCAACGGAAAACATGGATATAACTATAACTTTTAAACCAAGATTGGCTGATCTATTGTATATTAAAAAAGGAGTTGTAAACTATCAATCACATTTCAATAAAATCAAATCAAAACATATTGATTTCATAATATGCGAGAGAAATTCAATGAAAATTCTATTAGGAATTGAATTGGATGATAGTACCCACAATAACAGTAAAAGGAAAGATAGGGATGCTTTTATAGAAAGGGCTTTAAAGGATGCAGATTTACCACTTTTAAGGTTTAAGGTAAGCAATTTATATAACATAGAAGAAATGAGAGCAGAAATAGAAAAATATATTAAATAAAAAAAAGCACTAATTATGGTTTCTCATAATTAGTGCTTTTTTAAAGCATTTTTAATGGATTAACTATTTGATTGGGCAAATACCACTAGTACATTCAGAGGTATCAGATAAGTCGAAATCTTCGCCTTCTTCATACTTCCCAATCAATGCAGGGTTAAAAGGTTTCATTTCAGCTACTCTACGCTCATATTCTTCTTTACTGCAACTTTCATAAGGCATATCTTGATAGAAACTATCATCATGTGCAATAAAGGAAACTGCAACTATATCATCCCAATTATCATATACGAATTGTTCAACTTCTTCCCATTCGTGAGGTCTTACATGAACTGTAATTGAGGTGTTGTGTTCAACATATTCTTTTTGATACATTAAGTATCTTTCAAGTTGTTCTATTGCTGACACATCATTTTTAGTCTTGCCTTCTGGGGATTTGCAAGGGAACTCAATAAATACAGTATTAGACTTATCCTTGTCGGGAAATACAGGATATTCAAGCTCTTTACAAACCTTCACTAGAGGATCACTTTCTGTAATCCTTACCCTTCTGATATAATAAGGGCTATGGGAATAGTGAATACCAGCACTAACTTGCGGTAAATTCGATTGACTTCCTTCGGGTTTAAGAGCAGTTGTTCTCTTAGGTCTAGGTAATCCTAAACTATCAGCATAGTCGTTAGCAGTATTTTTAACCACTTGTTTCAACTCTCTAAGAAGTTTTCTTTCTTCTTCAATAGTCATGCCTGTAGCATTAACCATATCAATCCAACCCATAAAACTTACGCCTAAAAGCCTATCAGCTTTTTGAACTTCATCCCATTCGGGGAGTTCAAGAGTAACGCAAGTCATTCTATAAGACGATCTACTTGCTAAAGCAAATGCTCTTTTTAATTTTTCTACATCAAGCGTACCATTTGGGCGAACAAAAGCCATGACATTAACAGATTGTAAATTACATAAACCTCTATCACGAAGTCCTGCCTCTCCACAAGGATTCAAACCACAATCCTTGTCATGTTCTGCCTCGGGCATACGCTTTAAAAGAGCTTTTCTGTTTATCCAAGCAGGTTCTCCACTATAACGCATTTTTTCGATTTGCCAATGTAGTCTTTCTCTACTTGGTCTTTCGTCATACATTATAGAGTTGTTACTCATTTCTCTATGGGCGATTTCAGAGTTCTTAATCCATTTACCCTCGACTTGTTTGTATAATTCGCTTTTAGCATCAATACATTCTGTATCATCTGGACTAATGATAATCATTTGAGCAGTTCTTCTCACTCCACCACTCACAACATTCTCACCAATCACAGTACAAATATCTAAACAATGTATTGGTTTTAATTTCACAGTTTTACTTTCAACTAATCTTAAAGCACCTTTTATAACCTTATCAATTTTAACGAACATAGTCTTTAACGACTCATGCCCAGATGCAGTACCACCCATTTTTTTAAGTTTTTCTCCCTTTGGTCTAACATTGTTATAGTTAATAACTACTGTTTTAATGTTTCTGTACTTATGAGAGTATAATACTTCAAAATAGGTTTCTAATGCTGACATCCAACCTTCTTTAGAGTCACCAACGATAATCTTAACAAGGTTATTATTTTTGAAAATCACAGAGGTACTATCTTCTCTTTCACTTTTTGGTATCGGCTCATAATCCTCATGGATAATATCTAAGTCTACTTTAACTCTCGGAAGTTTTGCAACATCCTCTTTAAGTATTCTTAGTCCTACGCCAGAGCCAATCATAGAAAGATAGAAAAGTTCAGAGAAAGCCCTAAAGTGATTAACAATCTTAAATGCACAATTGAAATTAGACATCGGATACTCGAAGGCTACAGGAGTATTACCAACCCAATTAGTACGCCCACTCATAAATTGACGAAGATGGAATACATTATCGTATAATTCTTCTGCCTCTTGACGAGTAGTTGTAGGTACTAAAGAGCAGTTATACTCTACAATTCGTCTAACCACTTCAAACCAATATTCCCTTCTCTTAAACTCTGGAAGGTAGCGAGAGTAAGTTCTATAGAAAACAAATGTACCTATCTCACTCATTGGGTTTGGAAGATGCTTGTATTTACTGATAAATTCATCAGTTAACAGTTGCTCTCCGTTTTTATCCTTTGAATTTCTCTCTTTTGCTTTTTGGTTTCTATGTAGGATATAGTTAACTGCAACTTCTTGGCGAGGACTACTCATTAGTTTCCTCTCAACCATATCCTGTATTTCTTCAACATCAGCTATGTGATTTAATACTGCCAATTCTAAAGCTATTTCATCAGCTATAGTTTGACTTAAATCTTTGTCAACTCCCTTTGGAGTTAAAAACATAGCACTTTCGATAGCGTTAACTATCTTAGATTTGTCGAAGTTTACAACCTTACCAATTTCACCTTTTTTTGCTCTCTTTCTAATCATTAAATTAGAAGTGTCAATATTTTGAGAGTTAACAATCGCTAAATTACCTTTTACTTTTTCCATTAAATTCTTCCTCCTTTAAATTTCACATTTTTTTGAATGGTTTACAACACACTCATATTAATACAGAACACCATTTATTGAGTGTAATAGTTTCATAGTAGTTGATGTGTTAAAAGTATTAATATTTATTGAATTTCGCCTCCCTTTGATTAGATTTCTTTGCAAATGGCAAATAAATTACAAACAAAAAAATCTATCAAACGCTTAGTTGTCAAAACTTAAAGATTTACTAAACGCAAATAGATTTCGCCCCATGTTACTACAATTTCACTCTTTACATTCATTTCGCACTTACCTAAACAATATAAAAATATTAGATAGGTTGAATGAGCTATTACGATAAGGTAAAAGCTCTAAATATATAAGTATGTTGTAACTACATTATAACAAAATGTATTGTGTATTTCAATATATATAATTAAAATTACAATTTGAAAAGACACCCAATTAGATTGGATGTCTACTTAATAGCCAAGTTTATCCGTTCTCTAGCAATATCAATTTTTTTGATTAGCACTTTCACTTGATCTCCATTTTTGTAACGCTTATTAGGTACAAACTTAGCAACGCCCTCATAAACTTCATCAAGTTTTACAAAGTACCCTGTACCCATATTCCCTTTAACTGTTCCTATTACAATATCACCGACATTGTACTTTTTATAGATATCTTTAAAGGTTGGCAAGAGCTTTTTACGATTAAACTCAAATCGGACTTCTCCTGTGTTATCTCTAAATATCTTATCGACAACTACTTGGACTCTTTGATTTACTGAAAGTATCTCGGATGGAGTATCAATAAAAACCCTTGCTATGTTCCTTACCCCAAGGATACCTACAACATCAGCACCAATGCTTATAATCGCCTCTGTAGGGGTTAAACTTGTTACTACACCCTCTAGCACCATCCCTCTTTTTAAATCATTATAGTACCTATTTTTAGCCTTGATAATGGCATCTTTCCTTGACAGAGTAACCTTATATTCATCCTCTAAACTTTCGATATCTTTAACCAAGCATCTGACATATAACCCTACTCTATTAGTAACAAGCCCTTTATGAACTAAACCATCATCCATAACTTGATAGCTGACTTCATCATGTGGCACAATTCCTGTAACCCCATCAGATAAAGTAACATATAAATTCCTATCCCCATCACTCTTATAACAGTATGCTAAAATTGTTTTCCCAGAGGTTTTAGCATAATAGAGCCTGTCAAGAGTATCAGCTACATCATTGTCGGAATTAGGGTAAAATACAATCTCATTAGTAGCTTGATGGAGGTAATTATCATCAATGAGTTCTTCTGGAATAGATTGATGATTATATTTTAGAAATTGTGTCATTTCGTAACCTCCTAATAATTTATTTAGCTTTCTTTTGTAATAAATTTTTCAAAATTCTTACTATATTTCTTTGCTTTTATTTGTGACGTTGTATTCATTTCACGCATCATAACATTTGCAACACAATCTATATCGTTTTGTTTAAAACCTAATTTTCCCATGGCTAAAATTAAATACCCAATAGCACTTTCAGAAGAAACCCATTTAACGCAATCTTTGTTTTCTTCCTTGAGTTCATGCCATTTCTGAATTAATGTTCTAACATAAGAAGTGTTTTTTTTCCTTTTGATTTAGCAAATGCGTAAGCATTAATTATTTCATTTTCTGTAGCATTAAATTGTTCTATACATTGTAGAATAAGACTTATCTCTTGTGGAACTAATTTTCTGCCTATTATTTCATGGATATCGTGGAACATGTTTTTAATATTGATATCTTCACTTCTATTCATTTTTGCAAAGTCCTCCCTATATCTACGGTAGTAGTATCTTTTTTAAATCGTTAAACATAAAGAAAACAGTTAGGCTACCTAGAAAGAATATGCCAATAAAAGCTAGAGCATTGGCTACTCTTGGGCTTAGTTTCGTCTTTGTAACACTCTCTATTGAATATCTAGCAATATGTCCACCATCTAAAACAGGGATAGGAAGTAAATTCATTAACCCTATATTAAGACTTATGATACCTGTAAGGTAGATTACATTCTTAAAGGCATAAATAAAGCCTTTTGAAAGTCCTGTTTTAAAGCTATCAATAAAGATTTTAAATATCCCTATGATGCCACTCATTTCATTAGCAGATACTTCTCCTTCTGCTAGTTTTCCAAAGCTATCAAATGTAATTTTGAAATTCGCAAACACCTTGAAGATACCATTTTTTAGTATATGGAATGGATTTTTATTAGTATCTTTCTTAAAGCCAAATCCTGTTGTATTTTCAAAGTTCTTTTTAGGAACTGTGTATGTATGCTTTTGGCTACCCCTTCTTACAGATAGAGTAATATCGCTTTCTTTTGTGTTCCTTAAAGCTAAAGTTAGATGGTAAAGGTATTCGTCTATCGTTTCGATATTCTTACCTTCAACTCCTACGATTACATCCCCATTCTTAATACCTAAGTCCTTCATAGCAGGAGTCATATCGGAAATGGTTGTAGTGAAAGAAATATCAGTAACAAGCAGAGATACAAAGATTATAAAAGCTAATACTATGTTCATAAAAGACCCTGCCATTACTATAGCAATCTTCTCTCTATTTTTCTTACTTGAAAAAGCTCTTGGATTGTCGCTATCTTTATCATCCATGCCAAAGAGGTTATAAAAGCCACCAAGAGGCAACAAGCGAATAGAATATGTAGTTTCCATGTTTTCGCAGAACTTAGGCTTACTGATAACCTTTGTTGTGAGAGGTATCATAGTCTTTTTATAAGTAACTTTGCCATCCTTCTCAACCTTTTTCTTACCTCTACCAAACCAAAGTATTTCGAGTCCGTTATTGCCTATTGCGATTAACTTATGACCCATGCCAATAGCAAATTCATCAACTCGGACATTATGAAATTTTGCTACTATGAAGTGACCCCACTCATGGGTCAGTATAATTGTCATTAACGATAATAAAGGTACGATTATTAGTATCATTTTCCCCTCCCAAATTCATTTATTATTATAAAGCATATTGCCATTAACAATGGGATAGTAAGTACCATAAAAACCCTCCTACATATCCATTCATACCCACATATATAATTATATAATACATTATATCACAATACATGTTTGTCGTAAATAAATCACAAATATAAGAAGGGTTTATATAGTATAAAAGTTAGGAGGGAAAACCCATCCTAACTTTAGTGCATTATAGATTAGCCTTTAATATTTTAGATGCGACTATTTTTACCTTGTGCCTCTCATGGTTAATTTTACGAGAGCGTTCCCTATTTTCTATTGAGATAAACTTAGATTTCTCTATAATCTTTGTATTATCTGCATGTTTAGAATAAACAAGGGTTTTATTCTGTTTCTTATCAAAGATAGTGAACTCATTTACAGGAAGTGTCATTTCTTCTCCGTTATCAAATCGGACTATAACCTTATCCATATAGCAACCTACAAATCTACCTTCTCCGTACTTTTGATAGATAAATAACATATCTTTCAAATCTCAATACACTCTCCTTTTTATAACGCTAAGTAACGCAGAACGCTATCTTATAATTAGCAAACCTTTAATAATTTATCTGCTTGTTCCTTTAGAGGCTGATGTGCCAATGCCTCTGGATACCTTCTCAATAAAACGAGCATTTTCTTACTAAAACTTCGCAGTTCGGTTAACAATTTCTGATTGTCATTACCTTCTATTAATTCATTAATAAAGGTAAGTAGATAAAAGTATTCATTGGGAGTAAACTCAAAATCGTAGAACGCTCTCTTTACTCCATTAAGTTCTTCTATGAGAATGTCAAAGAAATTTCCTCTAGTTTTAGTAGCGAATATCAAGCCTTCGTAGAGATGCGATCTATTCTCTTGGGTATTATTCAGCTTTATAAAATAGTCACTTTCTTTATGGGTAAACAAGAAATCTAATAGTAGCATTTCTCGCTTTGAAAAAGAAACCTTTATACCATCATTCTGTTTCAATGGCATCTACACCCTTTCAGTTATTAAATTCCATTTTGAAGTTCCAATACTTACCGTTTTTAAACAACACTAAGTTGGCATCAAAATTTTTGTTTTTCTTTTGTGAGTAAAAATCCTTAACAAAAACTCTTTGATTTTCGAGTAGTTCCTTTACAAGAGATTTTGTTAGTTGTTTTTTGAATAAGGCTAAATACTTATCCTTCTTAAACAAAGTGAAATTACATTTATCACTAGAACATTTATAAAGTATTCCACTTTCAATAACATCCCCACCACATTCTGGGCATTTACCTAACACATCCCCAGAGCTAGAGGAATTACTATTCTTACTACTATTACTATCATCAAATTCCATTTTAAAGCCCCAATACTTGCCATTCTTTTCAAGTTTAAGAGTACAATCAAACTTACCCTTACCCTCATTAGGAGATTGCATACCTTTAACGAGTACAGTTCCACTATTTAAAAGGTTTTTAACCATAGCTTCTGTAGGTTTCTTCTTATACTTAGCAAGAAATCTATCGTTTTTAAAGATTACAAAACTGCAATTTCTGTCCTCGCAAGTAAAGGCTTTACTGTTGATTACAACATCCTTTCCACATTCGGGGCATTTACCTAGAGAGAATTTTTCTTCTTCGTTAATGTCAAACTTCAAATCATACTTCCCATCTTCTTTGACTAACTTAGCAATTATCAGAGTAGAATTTACTCTTAATTCAATCCCTTCTGGGCTTTCTAGTAGAGCCTTTGCAGTTTTCTTATCTACTGCCTTAATACCAAACTTGGCTAAGAAGGAGTTATTCTTCCAGATCACAAACTTACAACCTTCCTTCCACCCACTACATCCATAGCCTTTATTACCTTCTATAATAGGCTTACCACACTCGGGGCAAGTTCCAATGGTCTTAGCCTCTATTTGTTGTTCTCTTTGGGTATTATAATCAACTACAAGCCCCTGCTTGTTTTTAATCTTTTCTACGCCTTTGATAGTCAAATCCCTTATAACCTTCATAAATTCTTCTTTTGTATGTTTACCTTTTTCAATGTCCGAAAGGGTTTTCTCTAGCCTTCCTGTAAAGTCTAAGTCCATCAACTCATATACAGGAAAGACCTCTATTAGTTTTATACCTAATTCAGTAATAACCAAAGACTTGCCCTTTAACTCAATATAGCCTACTGTACGCATTTTTTTAACCGTATCTGACCTAGTAGCAGGAGTACCTACTTCATAACCACTTAGGATGGCTGATAACATATCTTCATCCATATCGTCACTATCAGAGTCCTTAACCTTCTTACCACAGGTTTCCATAGCTTTAAACAGGCTTTTTTCTGTATAGTGGTTAGGTGGTTGAGTTTGCTTTGTTACAGGCTCTAATCTATGAATAGTAGCCTTATCTCCTTGCTCGATAGGTGGCAATACTTCGTCTTGACTTTCCTTACCATAAACCTTTTGCCAACCCTCTGATATAAGGATTTTCCCTTTAGTTATAAATAATCTTTCAAGCTCTGTACCATTGATTTTAGTTAGTATTTCTGTATTTTCATATTCAGCAGGAGGCATAAACTGTGCTATAAAACGATTAACAATAGCATCATAGACTAACTGCTCGTCTTTATTAAGTCCTGTTGGAATTATGTAAGTAGGAATAATAGCACCATGACTATCTACCTTAGAACTGTCAAAGACCTTCTTATCTGTATGGAACTTAATCTCATTTTCATAAGGCAAACCTTTTTTAAGGGTTTCTAATACCTTCTTTGTCTTATTTATAAACTCGCTAGTGCTTTCTAAATGACGAGATTTAGTTCTAGGATAGGAAACAAAGCCTCCATTCCCTTTACCCTCATATAACACCTGTACGACCTTATCTACCTTATCAGAAGTCCATCCCGAATACTTAGAGGTAATATAACCTTCTAAATCATTAAGATTAAAGAGGGATGGGGCATTTTGCTTACTTTGCTTGACAGTTTTCTCTTTTACAAAAGCATCCTTCTGGCTAATCTCATTCTGGAATAAAATAATATCTCTGAAATGGTCGAAACGAGTTTTCTTATTACGATTTATTAGCAACCCTTCATATCTGCCTTTATCAGTATCAAAGGTAGCTTTTAACTCATAGAACTCTTGGGGTCTAAAATTCCTAATCTCCATATCCCTATCATAGATAAGGCGTAATGTAGGCAATATAACCCTTCCGATAGAAAGAGGCGTTCCACGACCCCTAGCATACTGACAAGTCGCAGTAGAGGTAAAGTTGATCCCGAGCAACCAATCGGCAAGTTGTCGGCTCTCTCCTGCTATCTGACGAGGTATATCCTGTGAATTTGGAAGAAGATTTTTAATAGCATTATTAATCTCAACAGGAGTCCATTCATTCAATTTCATCCTATATATTGGCTTTTTCACATCAAGGTACTTACAGATTATGAAAAAAATATTGCTACCCTCTCTATCATCATCACAGGCATTAACCACTCGGGTCACATCACTTCTATTTACTAAATTCTTGATAATTTTAAGTTGTTTCTCTGCCCCTTTATCAACTTTTTTATCCTTACCCTTGCCTACAGTTCTAACTTTGTATTCAAACTTATCTGGAATAAAAGGAAATTTATCTAAACTCCAAACTTCCATATTTGGGTCATAGTCAACACTATCTTTAAGCTCTAACAAATGTCCGATAGCAAAGGTAACAATGTTACCATTTCCCTCAAAATAACCATCTTTCCTATTGCTGATACAATTAAGAGCCTTCGCAATATTAACTGCGACACTTGGTTTCTCGGCTATATATACAGTACAACTCAATATTAAAACCTCCTAAGAGATACGCTAATAGATTAATTGAACAAAACAAAAAGGCTATAACTAGCCTTAATCTAGTCCTTATCTTTCGCAAATACCTTTAGATAGTCTATACTAGCTTTTACACTTTCTAGGCAAATAAATTTATCTATATGGGTATTCCCTTTAAGAATAGACTCAATAAAATCTATATTCTTTTCGTAATAGTCCTTTAATAGTTCTCTTTCAACTTCGTTGAGAGAATTATACAACTTCGTTAATTTTGATCTGTAAGACATAAATTGCTGAAACTCTTTATCAGATAGAGTTTTTCTTAGTAAGACAGTTTCTACCATTCAATTCCCTCCCATATTAAATTAACAACCTATATATCAAAGCTCTGGATAAGCTAATTAAGCTATGCCTAAATTTATTTTTCCGTATTTCTTCATATTTCTAGTGTATATGTCTAAATTCCATAATGCAGGGTTTTGTGTCCTGCTACCGTAATATGTAACAACAACAATAGTATCCTCCTTAACATCAAGAACTGCGACTATATCTTCGGCAATTAGATAAAAGTCCTTTGTTAAGTGCTTTACCCTACCTTCATTCACAAACCATTGAACAACATCATTAGCCTCTTGGATAGAGGTAAAATCACTATAACCCTCTACCCTTCCAGAATTGTTCCACCTGTCAACGCTATGCTTTGTATGCCTAACCTGTTGATTTGTAATTGGCACAAGTTCCTTCTTTTTAGTCACCTTTTTATTATTATGCTTATACCTTCTACCCATTTACTTTCACCCCTTTTATTATTTAAAATAAAATTCTATATATATAATTATACAATACTTCTATTGTGTTGTCAAAACTCACTAATTAGTTTAACCTAAAATACAGATACTAAAAACAAGCTAATTACAGGGGTTAAACCAATAAGGCAAAAGACCTCTGATAATAGAGAAAATCCACAACATCTAGTATTGAAATTATATAATCATATTTACAACATACATATATTGTGGTATAATAATAGTATAATATTAATATATAAAGAAGGTTTTAGTTGTGAAAACTTACCGAAAAGCATATAGAAATGTAAATAACGACAAAGAGATTAACCTTTTATATAGACTAATAAGTAGAAACAAGATTATCCTCTTACATTCCCTAGAAACTATGGATATGAACTTCTGGATAGAGGATGAAAGCCTAAAGACCGAGAACAAGATTAAGAACATAAAGATAATAAAGGCTGAAAAACTATTGCTCTCCTATAAGCATAGAGAGTATAAACTGATGATAGAATTTGAATATGATAACGAGTTAAAGAAGATACAGGATGATTATAGATATTGTGTAAAGTGTGAAATGTTCGAGTTGGCAGAGATATTCTTTGAAAGTTTAGACGAGAAAGATAACTACGATTGTTGCACCTTTACTAGAGGCTCAAAAGAAATTAGACCATAACGAGTAAGGAGTTGATAGCATGACAACGGTAAGAATGTGTGAAGAAAAACAAGCAATTTACATAAATCAATTAAGTTATAAAGTATTTAAGTTGAAGTTTGGAAAAGACATTAGAGAAGTTATAACCATAGATCAAGCAAAACAATTTACCTATGAAATGGCACAAGACACTATCGGAAAGCTAGAAAGACAGGTAGAATACTACGAATACAGGAGATTTACAAAGAGTAAGTTAAAAAGGGATGCCGAAATGAGAGATTTCTATAGAGTTCAGTTTATAGAAAACTATAAGACTATTAAAAATGTAAAAGTTGACCTAAACGAGAACAAAGCATATTTATTAACTGATACAGGAGAAGAAATCGTAATCGAAGGAAAAATCAAATCTGGGGATTGGTATGACAACTATGGTACTCTATACAAAACTGTTAAAACTGCAATAGATGGTGGTAAAAAGCTAAATATCTTCAAATGTGATGAACACACTATGGTATTTTTAGAGCCAGAGGAAGAAGTTAAGGAAAAAAATCGCCTGTTAGTAGGCTATATGAATAAGATAATGGATATATCTGATAACAAACTCCCTGCCCTAAAGGATCAAAAAGGTACGCCAGATGTAGAAACTTTTAAAAGAATACTATTCCTAATTCAAATGAGGAATATCAAGTTATATGAAGAACTAAATACCTTTATGGAGAATAGAAATAATGCACAAGACCTCGTAGATATATTAAACTATGGCAAAATGCAGACACAGGGCTATGTAACAAGCAATAACAAAATAGATTTGAATATTAAATAATTGGATGGTTATAGGAAACAGGAAGGAGAGGAATTAGTGAAACAACTACTATCATGCCCTATATGTGGGAAACAACCAAATCTAAGCTCATTAGAGCCAGAGCATCAATCCATGAAGTATTTTTGTGGCGTTCATATTGCATGTGGTGATTGGAAAAGTACAAAGGAATTGGCTATGTTAGATTGGAATAGACGAGTAAAAGAGTATGAAGATTATTTAATCGCAGTTAAAACTCCTTTTACGGAAGAATGGTTAAATAAACAAGCACAATTTAAAGCAAGTACATATTGCGAAGAATGTGGGTATGAAACAGAGGTAATGACTATGAAAGATTTGATTTTCAAACTTAGTATGGAGGGGGGCTATATCGTAAGTGATAAAGATGGTGGCTATTTTAGCAAATGTCCAAAGTGTGAAAGTGAAAGATTGTCCTTAGAAAACGAATAGTTACCCATTATAAAGATATACCCTTAAATACAAAAGATTATAAAGGAGTTGGGGTGATAAATGTTCAATAAAGTATCAGAATTAAACGCTTTTGACACGATAATAATAGACGATACGGTAATGAACAACATAAAAAGCAAACTCTATAACGCTAATAGGCTGATGCCTGTCTTTGGCATAATAACCGAGGGCGTAATAAAACATATAGAATATTCAGAAGGAATAACGCATTATATATACTTTAAAGAACTAGGGAACGCTAAGGTGGAAATACAAGATTATTTGTACCATGAGCAAAACAAAAAACTAATACATTGTTTTTCTGGAATAATAGACTACGGTATAGGTTTAGACGAAGGAGAACAAAAAACAATTAGCTTAATGGACAGAATAACAGACTTAAAATTCGGGTATCTATTTATGAGGTCTGATAAACAAGAAAAAGAAAGAACTATTATCGCAGTTCAAGCTACTTATCTTGGAGTATTCGGCTATATTCATTTAATGCAAATGGATCGAGAAATTGAAGTAAGAACATTAGAAGAAACAACTCCCCTTCCTTCTAAAAAGAAAAAGAAAAAATCCAATAAAAAGCCGATACCAAAGAAATCTACTAAAAGCGTAATCCATATAAGCGATATTAAAGTTATAACAAAGAATGATCCAAAAGAGATTACAAACAAGCTAAGAAAGCCAATTAATAGAAAAACAGAGTCTTGGACAGTAAGAGGACATTACAGAACACTTAAAAATGGAAGAAAAACATTTGTACGAGCTTATACTAAAGGAAAAAAAGAAACTATAAAACCGAAGGAATATAAATTAAAACAGGAAACACAGGATAAATAACAAAGCCTCCCCCCCCTTTAATATAGATTTAGCAAGTAGGTATTACTCCACCAATAGAGAGTAGCCTACTTGCTTTGTTTATGGCTAAAAATAATATATACACAATAATATATACACATTAGAAAGCAAAAAAAATAAGTTTAAAATAGAAATGAGGCAGAAAAAACGACCTCTCAAAATCGCCATATTCAAACGAAAAAAATGCCACCATACCCTCTAGTACCCCTTGAAAAGACTATTTTAAAAAGAAGTAACCATTATCTGATGAATTGTTAATCAAGTCCATACTGTTTATTATCCCCAAGTAAAAATAGTATATATACCCCAATAATAGTCTATACTCTTAAATGCAATCGGCTATGGCACAAGTTGAAGGTACTGATTATTAGATAGTGGCTACCGACCTATTAGTTATGTCATAAATGCCGAAAAGTGTATTAGCTCTAGGGGTGACGACCTCTAGGGCTATCTGTGTTGGAGAAAAATAAAAAAAATCATATAAAATGCTATTGAAACCAAGAGCCATTTATGAGAAGATAAAAATACACTCCCCCCATGGGTGAGTAGATCAAAGAAAATTAAAACTGAATAAGGCAACTTAGTTTTGACACATAAATTAGCTTATACAAATCGGAGTTTCCTCCTTAATGGAGGCTCTGATTTTTGTTTTTTGAAAGCGACCCAAATCTGATGAAAAATGCCCCTTAAATGGCTCTGTATTGAAAATGACCTTGCGATACCTATGGGTCAAATCAACACCCAAGGCGTTTAAATCAAAATTCTGGGCATATCACTAACCCCTCCCTAACCAAAACCCTCTTTTAATTTTTTAAAAGAATATAATAGTTTCGTGTATATATAAATGATATGCGAAGTGACGATTATAGATATTGATTTGAAAGAAAAATTAAAGTTTTTTCCTCGCCTCGCCCCACGCCCTCCAAAATTCAAAAGAAAAAGAAAAAAAAGAAAAAGAAAAAAAATAAAAAAACAAATAAAAAAAAGAAAAAATTTTTTTTAAAACATTATGGTTAAAGTGGTATAACCTCTCCCCTCCCCTATGATAAGGCACAAAAAAAGATAACTTGCGATAGCGAGTTATCAAAAGAAATAATATGTAGATCAGTTACCCTCAATTTAATTATACCCCCAAAACAGAGAAGGAAAAATAAGCCGAAGGCTATGGAGAAAATATATATATCAGATGGAAGTCCACCCTGTCGGGTAAACCGAGAGCATCTGGGGCAGGAAAATTATTTTGAAAAAAATGAAAAAAGAAAAGAAGAAAGAAAAAAAGTTTTTTGTTTTGAACTGACCTTCGGGCATCCGAAAACCCTTGGAACGGAGAAAAAAAGTAATGTGAAACGACAAAAGGGGTATGTATAATTGTCACTTCGCATATCATTTATGCAAATGTGATATAGTGGATATATGTAGGATACCCTATCCCAATAGTTATACTGTATTAAAAGGTTTAATAATGTTTTATAATGTTCAATGACTTTTAGTAAATAAAATAAAAGAAACCTCCCATTTTATATTGGAAGGCTCTATCCCCTGTTTTATTTCATTTCCTTTATCATATTTAACAATTCTTGTATATCTTCAATATGTTTATCTTCTAGTTTATCTTTATTCATTTCAATAGACCCCTCAAGACCTTTTACAGCCATAACTTTGAGATCTTTCTTTTCTCCCTGCCCTAAATCAATCCTTAAAGTCACCCCTTGCTTTTCTTTAGGATTTACAAAACAATAAATACTTTCTTTTAACCCTTCACTTTCCCATTTGTCTAATATTTCTTGTGCCTCTGTAAAAGTGCTATATGTTTGACTAAATAAGGTGTGTCCTTCTTTAAATACTTCATTCAATATCTCTTTAGCTTGTTCTGGCGTAAAAACATTTCCCCAAGTATTAATAGCAACATTTTCATTTTTAATATTTCTAACTACAGTTATCTTCCCCATTTTCTTGCCTTCCTTTCTTATATAATCATTGTTAATTTCTTCGTCAATTCTGTCTACTTTAGGTTTCACAACATGTATAAAATAGCAGTTCTCACAATATATCCCCTCTGGATATCTCATTATGTTTTTAATCGTTCTACATTCTTTACATTTATACAATCCTCTCCCTCCTTCATATTAAGTATAGCATATAAAACATCCATTGTAAACAATACATATGTTGTTGTAATATATCTATTTAATTACGTTAAATAGAATAGTTAACGTAGGTCATAATAAAAAAAGGATATACCAAAGAGTGAGGTATATCCTTCCTTTGTATAAATTACCTTTGCCCCTGCATGTATATAAAGCTCTCCACGATATTTAGTTTTCCAACACCTTGTTTCTATCTCTTTTAACCCTAAAGCGATTAAACTAGCCCATGGTTACCATAAAGTAATAACCTGCATCATAAATCACATCCCCACCATAAGTATAGATTGCTATCCTAAGAATTTAGTTGACTTTACTTTATTTTCTTCCTCTGCAAATGCGAAAGCGTAAGACTCCTGCCCATCCTTGATTATTTTTATTGGAGATATATTGAATAACCCCCCTGTTGTATAGTCGCATCCTTGGGTTTTATCCCATCTTCCAATGCAACTGTAATAAAAAATACCAAGTATCTTATCTTTATCTAAACCTAGCTTTATAAACTCTGCTATTGTCTGCGTATTTCCACAAGCAGGGCATTTAAAACGCCAATTCTTTTTATCTTCACCGAATAGTTCTTCTCCTTTTTTCATCCATTCCTCAAAAGTCATTGTAATTACATCACTCACAATATCCCCTCCAATATTTTTTAGCTTTCTTTTGTGTCCTTATCTTCTTCCATATACTCATACATTTCCTGTGCATCTATGGGCTTTACAAACTGTGCTACTATATCTCTTTTCCTTATATGGTTTAATTCATAGTAATTAGGATACTCTTGGAGAATTAACTCCCTTATCTTATCTATTGGGGCAGTAACATTCCTTATAGTCATTTACTATTACCTCCTAATTCTTAGTAGTAAAAGCAAACTTCCATATTTGCCTCTGAATAAATGGAATTATTGCTAATGGTATTACTACAACATCAAGTACAAATGCTACAGGAGTAAGTACAACTAAAATTATCTTCCCTATAATATGTAAGAATTTAATACTTACTGTATTTATAAAAGCCATATTCTCTTGAACTATTGTATAAAGTGGTACTCCCTGCATGAAATCAGCTAGTAACACCGAATAAAATATAAACCCAATAGTTACATTAGCAACAAATATTATCTTTGCTATTATGCTATTTCCATTCTTAATTAATAAAGGTATTAATATAGTAAACCCTAAAACTGCAAATCCTAAGTGATATATGTCCTCTGCAAATCTTTCAGCGAAGAAATCTCTTATAAAAGCAAAGGCTACTACCATAAAGATAAATCCAAAGATACCTATTCCCTTATCTTCTTTCTCTTTCTTCTGCTTATTTTTCCCTTCTATACTATCGCAGAAATCCTCTATCATAAATATTTCTAATAAACTCATATTTCAATCTCCTTTTTCTAAATAAGTTTTTTATATTCATTAAGATTGATATTTAATAGTTTTGCTATATAGATAAGCTCATGGGATGAAAACTTATCCTCATTCATTTTTTTATTGAAATTCTTATACCCTGTTGCCTTAACTTTGTTGATAGCCATTAATTTCTTCATTTCTTCGTATAACCACTTCTGATTTCTGCCCTGTTCATCCAAAACCTCTCTGATCTTATCTGCTATATTCAATTTAATCGCACCTTTCTATTCCAAATCTATCTCATATCCTTGCTTTATACTGCCTTTAGGAATGTATAAAACATAGTCATAATCTGCAAATCCTGTTTTGGTATCTTCCTTTACGAAATCAGTTAAAATGGTAGATAGAAGGTTATCTCTTTTCTTCTTAACCTCATAGGTCTTTCTTTCTACATATCTTGGTTTATCACAGTTTTCTTCTTCTACTACTATAGTTCTCTCTGGGTCTAATTCCTTTACTACAAACCCATCCTGTTCTTTAGCCATAACAGTATATTTTAAACTCTCTCCAATTCCACCAACTCCAAGAAAGAACTTTCCACTTACACTTGAATTGTTGTTGGTTTTAAATAAAGTTTGATCAAAATAATCTTTGATGCAATTTATTGAAAAATCAACGTTTTAGTTGAATTTATTTACATATTTTGATCAAACTTTTTTAAAAATGTTCAATCTTTTTTTAAAAGAATCAAACTTTATTTAAAAACCACAATTGTCTTTAAGAGCATAAATCTCATATATAGTTTTTTCCTCTACCTCTGTTTTAAGATAATCATAATTGCCACTCATAAATAGTGCTGATACAAAGATAGATGCGAAGGTTAAAACAATACTAATTACCATTCCCCACCTCACGCAAGTTGTGAAAGCTAATTCTAACTCCTTTGTATCAATTATTTTAGAGCCTCCCTTGATGATTAATGCAATTACAAAAGTTAATATTATAAAAATCCCTATGAAAAATGACATTGTAAACATTTTATTTCTCACCTCTTATGTGTATTGTGTTTTATTTTCTATATTATTAAAATTTTAAGTCATATATATATTATATCATGGAATGTCTAAAAATAATAGAAATAAATCTACTAATTGTAGATTTTGTTGTAAAAAAAATAAGACTAAATTTCAAAGTCTTATCATGCGATCTTTTAATTATATTTTTATTATTTAGGTCTAAAATTTTATGATATCTTTAAACTTAAAAACTTCATATCTACTATAACTATATTTTCCCATATGTCAAACATATTCCAACAATTCTTGTCTCGATTAGCTATCATGTGTAAAATTTATTGTTAATTGCTATTTCTTAATAAAGAGAAAAAGAAATCTTTTGTTTCCAATATTTCAATTGCCTCTAAAATAGTATCTTTATCAAACCAACTAAAGTGACATTCGTTGTAAGGTATCCCTAGTTTTTCAGCTAGTTTTTTATATGCTTTATTTCTAGCTCTAGTTCTGCTTTCGTAATTTTTCTTATTTTTCCAGATACGGTCAAATAATCCATGAGCTTTTTTCCTCAATTCTCTTAATTCTTTATCAGCCAATATTCCTAGTGGTGTTTTAAGATCTGGATGCACCCCTACAAAAGCACCACATTTTACACATTTGTAGCATTTACCATTCCCATACTCACGACCATATACCTCTTTATTGGACACTAATTCAACTTTAGAATTGCAATATCTACATGTCTTAGGGCTTTTAAGTACCTTTTGCTTTTTCTTTTTTCCCATTTGTAAAAACTCCCTTCCATATTAAGTTTTAGAAGTCGAATAAAGATAATTGAACATTTATTTCTTCTTCAACTTTATTTTCAACTTTCACTTCCTTTGGCTTAGTGTTTTGAGTTTTTCTAGGTTGACTATTTTGTGTATATGTAAAGCTCTTTTTACTATTGCCTATACACTCACAAATCGTCTTTAACCCAAGTTCAGCAAAGTATTCAGCCAACATCCTACAGGTATTTTCCTTTAACCCTCTGATATTAGAGTTCATAAGGTTATATTCAGTATCACCAATTTTAACATGAGGTTTCCAATCAGCTCTATCCGACTCTGTACCACATTCATCAACAAATTTACTTTCTATGAACTCTGTATCAATTTCAATAGGAAGTTCTCCTATATTTTCTTTTAGCTTTTCAATACCATCACTACCTAGAGCGTAAGTATATCCTCCGTAGCCTCCCCTTTTCCCTATATAAAACTGTCTACCATTAACAACAATGTAGGCATTTTTATATTTATCTTTAAACTTATCATCTTTTTCGGGGATATCTTCAGTAGATTGAGTCACTTGTTTATCAGTAACCCAGAAACCGTTTTTGTGTAAATCTTCTTCGGTATCTTTAGGCTTGTCAGATGGATGTACTCTGACTTTATCATTATATATGCCTGTTACTTCGCACCCCTTGTAAGTTGTATCTCCACAACTAACATCAACGATATCGCCTTTACTCAATTCGGTAGTAGTATTATTTTCTTGCTTTCTTTTGTATTCTTCTGCTCGGGCTTTATTATTTTCATTGTATTCAGTATAGAAATTTAACCCTTTTTCGAGATTAGTTGCATAATAGCAATCCTTATAAATCTCTACATAGGAAGGGTCGTCTAACTTAATACAAACCCCTGCATCAGAACACTTTTTAAAGCTACTACAACACCCTATAGCCAAAGTTCTCACTCCCTTCAATTTGATAAATTAGGAGAGGAAGAATAGCTCTCCCTCTCATTTGTAAAAACTAAGCTGATACCTTTTCTTTCTCTGGAACATACTTCTTTTGCTTATCAAAGATAGACCATACATGCTTATAATCCGTATAACAGTAAATTTCATATCGGTTAAACAGTTTGATACATGCTTTTTCTTCTTCCCCGAACATTGGAGATAAAGTAAAGCATCTATCCCAATCAAAGGCTTTAGCAAGGATTTTAAGAGCCTCATAAATATCTTTTGGTCGTGTTTCTCTTACTTCATCCAAAAGCTGATGAACTCTTTTCTCTCTTACTGACTCAAATAAACTTTCATCATAAGATCGAATTTCTCTATACTTCCATATTTTAACCTCTAATTGAAATCTAACTGCTTGTGATGCCCCTGCATTACCAAAGAAACTACAAAAATATTTTTTAGTTTTGCCGAGGTTTTCTATTTCTAAATCCTCAATGAAAATGGTAGTCCAATCTCCACCACTTGTTGATGTTGAAAGACGGTTATTTACTAAATCAATACCAACAAATGGAGTTGAAGGATGTTTGCATAAATATAACTTTCCATCCTCAACCTTTTCAACATGAGCGTATTTTGAGATTTTCCCATTTATATCTTCATACTGAACGATATCGCCTACCTGTGGTACTGAATAGTCTAAGCTATCTCTGAAATTAATCAGCAGATTAACCTGTTCTAGTACCTTCTCTGTTATTGGTTGTCTACAAGTTTGGTTTACCTCTTTTAAATTTTCAAGTGTATACATGTGTAAAAATTCCCCTTTCATAATTTAGATTTGTAAAAGCTAACATAGAAGGGAAATCCCCTTCTATGCTATTTGTAAAAACTAGGCTACTTCTTTTTTAATTATTGCAGAAGTCCAAGCACTTGTCCGTACTCTGTACTCACCATAGGTTTCTAAAGCAAACTCCTTTAGAAACTTAGCGTAGTTTTGTAAATGTCTGTTTGCTAGATTTACTAACCCTGCATTATAATCATCTTCTTTAGAGATAACTGATACTGCAATATAGTTATCTTCATCACAAAGCGTTAACATACACAAACTATTCTCTGCAACAATTTTAGTAGTGTTATCAAGCCACTCTCTGTCGTTTTTGGAGAAGGTGGGAAATCTTCTTTCAAACTCGGATATTAAATCTTCTTTAAAATCTTGATAATAGAAGTAATAATCATCCTCGCTACAATTCTCCCAATGGTCTTTCCCATACACTAACTCGTTATCAATATAAATTGTTTCGTAGTCAGCATTTGAATAACGACTAACAGGTGGAATATAATTACCTCTGCCCATTTGTAAAAACTCCCTTCAATTTAATTTGTAAAAATATGATTTGTTAAACAGTAACCAACTTTAGCGAACAACTATGACTAAAATAAACTCTTTGTCCTGCCCTATAACCACTTTCCTTATGTGCTTTTGTAATTTTTATTACAATGCCATATTCGTTTATTTCTTCAACTATTCCAAACTTATAGTAAGTATCAGTAGGGAAAAGTTGTACCTCCTTATTTAGAAAGTGTAATTTCATAGGACTTTTAACGGGTTTATCTTTCATAATTAATTCTCCTTTCATGTGTAAAAACTCCTTTCATAATATATTTTTTGTTTTCTAATGTGTAAAAACTATCCTCCTTTCATTTGTAAAAATGTAAAAATAAAAAAACCCTTAGAAAGATAAAAAATCCCTAAGAGTTGAAAAGCTAAATATTATGTATTTGTGAAAACTACTCTATACTGATAAAAAAATCAGCTTAGATGCGAAAATCTCCACCGACAACAATAAATGCTAACGGTTTTGTTATTGTGTATATATATTATAATTATATCATTTTAGCCATATTAAGGCAATAGATGTATTGTATTTATATGAAACCAAAAAAAAACAAGGCTCAAAGAGCCTCGCTTTAAGAACATTTCATTAACTTTCTTGCTTGTTTCATATCTTCAACTGCCTGTAAATAATCTTCTTCTGTTTCAAATAGTTCATAATCAATTCCTGCTAACATTTCGTTCAATTCATCAAAGTTAGCTCTATCTATTTCCTCAAAGAAGGAATCATCCTCGTCAAGTTCTTCCCAATGATTTGCCAAAAATTCCTTTGCACCATCAAGAGTTTCCTCTCTCTTATCTCCTGCTAAATCCTGCAAATCTGCCAAAATGTATTTATTCTCCATGTGTAAAAGCCTCCTTATTTTACTAAATTATTAAGTAATAAATAAAAATCAAATCTTCCTCATTTTAAAAACTATGCCACTTTAGTACAGTTATCACAAATTTCTATAACTTTTACTATGTCTTTTTCATTAAAGTTATTATTCATAAAAAGTTCTCCGTAATCTAATACAAGTAGAGCATCAGATGGGTACTTTTCTAACCATTTAACTAAATGGGATTCTTCATCTATAATTTTCAACCTCTTTAAAGCCTTCTCTACTGTTGTTCTATATTGACTAGACTTTGAAATTATTTCTTCTCCATTAACCGTATGCTTTTCTTGAAATACTCTATCTTTCTTACTAAAAAGAATGCACCATTCAAGAGGAACTACATTTTTTCTTTCCATACTACTACCTTTGTTTTCTCCAAAGGGGTCATTGTTGCAATAATATGTTTTTCCCATAAAATTAAATGTTGAAAGTGTGGGTAGAATAACAAAGTATTCTGGAAAATCGCAATCTGTATACACCTTAGTAGCTAGTTCCGTTAAACTAGCTTTAGTCCTCTCTCTTTCTTCATCACTCATATTAGACCAATTTCTATTAAAATCTCTAACTTTGTCGTGATAATCCATAAAGTCCTTTGAAAAAGACTCTCTTGACATATAAACGCTTAAATGTGATCTGTTACCCATTTGTAAAAACTCCCTTCAAATTTGAATTTGTAAAAACTATTTACTTAACACAAAGTACATATTGTCCTCTACTGCGTTATAATATATCCCTATAATATTCTCATTAATAGAAAATCTAATAGCCTTTAAAGAAATTTTAAGACTATTCCAGATAGTATTAATATCTAAAACCTTTCTACTATGACTTGGAATATATTTAAACTTATAGTAGTTTTTTTCTTTCTTCTGTCGGATGCTATACATGTTATATCCTCGGAAGAAAATTTTATCGCCATCTTTTTCTACTTCATTTAATACAACCTTTTGTCTGCAAGAACTATACTCAATATACACTCTCTGTCATTAGCCATTAAAAACACCTCCAATTTGTAAAAATACTATAACCCAAATTCTTCTAAATCTTTGATTGTTGCCTCGCTATAACCATTTTCTTTAAGAATGTTAATGATATTGCCAAATGAACTTGAATTTGAAAAGTTATTGTTATAGAGCCTCTGCCCAGAGTAAACTTTTAACAAGTTCCCTTCTCTGTCAAATACTAATGTTTCACTACCATTAGTAGGCTCTACTTCAATTCCTCCTAAAGTTTATTTGTAAAAATTCCCTTCGCAACAATTCTACAATTTTTCAATTCCAGAAAGCATAGATTTAACATTTTCCGTATAATACTCTTTATCAAAAGTAAACACAACATCCTCTGGATCGTCACTACCTACTCTTACGATAGAACTACCATCAATATTGCTAAAACCAATGGCATAAATACCTTCTTGAAGTCTAAAAACTGCTAAAAGTTCATCATCAGAAGATATTGCCCCTTCTTCATCAAGATTAGGAATTATCATCATATCGACCCCTAGCTCTCTAATACGGTCTAGGTCAATCTGACAATCTCCATACCAATCTAAGTCATTGTTCACTCTTATATTGATATCGCTTATACTTACTAACTCCTTGCTTTCTACTGTCTGTAAATTCTTGTTTGCCATTTGTAAAAACTCCCTTCATAATTTTTTAAATTTCTAATGTGATAATGTGTAAAAACTATCCTCATTTCAATATGAAAATAAAAAAACCCTGTAGATTTGTAGATATACAAATTCCCAGAGTTTGATAAGCTAAATAAATATGTATTTGTGAAAACTAATTTCTGCTGATATAAGATCAGCTAAAATGTGAAAACTTCCACCAACGACAATAAATGAGTTGGTTTTATGATTAAGTGTGTGAATATATTAATATTATACCAATTTATACATATTTACACAACAAAAAAATAAAGAGCAAAACCTTTTAGCTCTGCTCTACTCATTAACTGCCTTTGTACTTATTTGGATTTTAGGGTTGGAAATATATTTTTCAATACAATCAATATATTTTTCTCCACCCTGCTTTTCTAACTGATTTTTTTACAATTACCCCTGCTACCCTTGGAGGAACAATTAAAGCGTTTTGCACTTCATAAATCGCATTAAAAACAACTTCTTCTCCTGTATCTTCTGCCTTGCCAAAGGTAAATTCCATAGTTACTATCCCTTTGCAATTAGGACAATCAACATAAAAAGTAATCGTTCTCTTGTCTTTCCGTTTGGTATCTAAGTCTGCTAAATCAATAGAATATAGCTTACTCTTTTGATTGGTTTCTCTGGCGACTTTCCCATGATAAGCTATAGTTTGAAATTCATCACTACTCCCCACACAAGAACACTTTTCCTGTTGTATAACATTAAATCCCTCCACTTATTATATTTTAAAAGCTATATCGGATTATAGCCTTCTACCCAATATAGCTTTGATTCCATAAAATAGCTTTTCAGCAGAATTTACTTTCGACTCTATTTTCTTATATATCCTGTTTTTAACTATATATGTATACTTATCTAAGGCTACAAGGTTGTTGGCAAAGGCTTTTTGGAGATTTGCATTGGAAAGATTTTTCCTATCCTTTACCTCATTTGCATATAATAACGCTCTCCCTGTATTTTCTTCTAGGAAAGCATTTGCTATATCAACATCCAAAGCTCTTTCTTCTATCCTTTCCATTACTTCCCCTATTTCAACTACAAGATCAAGTAAAAGTACCTCTAATTTTGCATCATCAATCCTAGTTCTATTCTTTCTAGCTTGTTCCTTTAACTCTTTTACTTCTTCACAAATAGCATTTAGTTTAGCAGTTTCCATTTCGTAGATAGGTTTTATTATTTCATCAATCCTGTTTACATAGTCGTTTATCGTTTCGACCTTATCTTTAACGGTAGGAACATCAATTCTATTTTTCTCGCTTTTATTAAATTTCCCTACATTTGCAACCTCTGAATTATTGCTAGTTTGAGGAAGTGTAGACCCCTTACTAACTGCTTTTATAGTTGTCATTCACTAATCCCTCCATGGTTACTAATTATATATACATTATATCACAATATATCTTTTGTGTAAATACAAAATAGTGTTTTGCAATCCTTTAGAGTCAAGAAAAATACCTGTCTTAGACAGGTATTTCAGTTGAGGTTTTATTATCAAATTTATAGAAATATTTATTCTCATATAGACCCCATAGAGTTAATCCAATTATAAGCGTTATGATATTGGAGAATATTTTTCTCCACATCATTACTTTATCCATTTTTACAAGAGCGTTGACCTTCGTTATCGGATGGGAACTGTCCTGCGTTATCTTCCAATAACCTTCTCCTGTAATCCTTTCAACTTTATAAGTATTCTTTTTAAACTTATTATACTGATTATCACCCTCAAAGTAATCATATCTTTGCCCATTCTTCTCAAAAGTTTCCATGGAGTCATAAAGATATATTGATAACATTGTACCATCAATATACAACGTGTCGTTAGCCTCGAAAATCTCGTTTAATTCACTTTTAATCTCAACGGTATACCAATTCATTATCGCATAATCTATCGCCCCAGAAAGCCACCTTATCGCCCCACAAACCATTAAAAATATCGTTATATATATTAAACCTCTTTTCAATATTCTATCCTCCAATCAACACCCTTTTCTGTTGGTTTTAAATAAAGTTTGATCAAAATAATCTTTAAAAATATTGAAACTGCATAACGCATATCTTAAATTTTTATAAAAAAGATTGATGCAATTTATTGAAAAATCAACGTTTTAGTTGAATTTATTTACATATTTTGATCAAACTTTTTTAAAAATGTTCAATCTTTTTTTAAAAGAATCAAACTTTATTTAAAAACCACATTTTCTTTTATTTTAACACTAACCTATTCTGGATTACAGTAAAATTTCATAAAAAAAAGCATATATCTGTTTGGTTAAAACAAATATACGCTTTGTTATAGCTTATTCAATTTCTCTAAGATTATACTTTATTTGAAAGATTGTTTTATAAACCTAACAATAGCCAAAGGGATAAAACTTATATTAACCCGATAATTTGTGCCATTATATCATTGCTTGGCAGGTTAATTTGTAGCCCTAAGACTTGCGTTGCCACTATGTATAATACTGTTAGTATAAACACTAATTTAACGCCCTTTAAAAGTAACTTAAAGGCAAGTCTTATCACTATAATACCTATTACACCAATTAATATAGCATTTAACATATTACCCCTTCTCTCTTAATTATTTGTAAAAACTATTCCTAAAATGTGTAAAATTTCTTTATATATTACATTGTATCACAATATATGTTGTGTGTAAATATTTCTAATAGTATAAAAGCTAGTACAGGAAAAACCCCATACTAGCTTTAGTGATTACATAGCGAATAGTGTCATTTGACCCTCTGCTACATTTCTTTTTTTAGCAACCTTATCCTTTAAATTTTCAACATCCTCTTTGGTTAAAGTGAAGAAGTTAAGCTGATTATCTTCTCTAATTCCCCAAAATTCTGTTTCTTGTTCAATTTCTTCTACAACTACCGTTTCATTTTGATAAGAAGTATCTTCATCCTCAAATCCGAAAGCATCTAATTCATTCTCTTTAAGTGTTATTTTACCCTTTAAAACATCAAAGAGCATCTTTGCCCCATTATCGTTTATGTCACTCATAGAGGACAATAAATCTTCGGAGAACACACCTTCGAGAGCTAAACTAGACTTTTTCTTACCACCTATTAGTTTCATGGCATCCTCTTGTAAAGACTCTTTATAGTAACTATAAAAAATCTTACAAGTTTTAGGTTGATTGACACGCCAAGCCCTTCTCTCTGCTTGTCGCAAGACCTTTATGTCATAGCCACATTCGTAAAAATATATAGATGGAAATTGGATGATATTCAATCCTGTCTGGACACAGGAAGGATTTGTTACTATTACCTCAAATCCTTCTTGATGCTTTTCTTCAATCCAATCTTCTCTATCTTCAACGGGTACTGACGATTTAAGTTCAATCGCCTTAAAGCCTTGGGAGTGTAATACATCCATCAATCTGTCGCTTACGCCTTTCTCTCCACTATACACACTATACACAAGAACTTTTCTATCCTTTGCCAATTCACTTTTAATGGTATCAACAAGCCTCTGTTCTTTTGGCAGTAACTTCCCATTTAATTCAAGTTTCTTAGGGTTTGCTACCAATAAGTCTGTATTAGACCAATAAATAGGAGGTTGTTGAGGATAGTCTGGGTAAGCTAATAGATTATGTAAATACGTTCCACCAAGGGGCAGTTCTTTATTTTCATTCATAAAGTCTACAAGTTGTTTTTTAAGGTTATCATAGGCATCTTTTAATTCATCAGACATATCAACTTCATGTTTATAATATTTTAGCTCGGGCATAGGCAGTTGCATATCTTCAATACTTCTCGATACCATTATCCCACTTAAAAAGTTAGTATAGAGTAATGGAGATATCCCTGCTCTCTCAACCCAAGAAAAGTTTGTTCGCCTTCCTTTACCACTCTTGTTGTATTGAGAGTCTAACTTTTCTTTGGTTACTCTCTCTCGTCTACCATAGTGGTCTATAAAGAGGTTAACATCATTGTAAGTATATCCCATTCTTTTGAGTTTATCTGGATAAAGCCTTACAAGCTGATAGAAGATATCTGATGATTTGCCTCCTGTCAGCGTTCCTGTTAAATTGATCATTACTTTGGAAAGTTGAATTAAGGTATGATATGTTAACCCTTGGTTGCTTTCTCGGTTATATAAATGTGCCTCATCAGCGACACATATATCAATATAGCCTTTTCCAAAGTATTTTTTCATTAACTCAACGCTATTAACAACCCTGTAGCCCTTCTTATCTACTGCCGACCATAGTTCTGCATCACACTTCCTTATGTTTATTTTATAACTCCCTGCATATTTATTGGCTTTAGCCTCTATCAAATCATTCCCAACTAGGGGATTTCCTTCGGCATCTACATAAGCGATAGTTTCTGTTTCATCAACATAAGCTACTCCTATATATCCTTTCTTAATTGCCTTGATTTCAAAGTCCATTAAAGGCGTACCATCTGCTTTGATGTAATGATTACATTTACTGTAGCTTTTAGATTTATTCTTAGGTTTGCTTTGTAAGTTATCATAACACTTTTCATCATCAAAGAGGTAGCTTTCTTTTGGATAGATAAAGCCTCCACATACAGGGCAAGTTAATCCGTTGTGCTTATGATTTCTTCTATAGATTTTGTTTTCACTTTCTTTTGTTAACCTTTCTCTTTGTTCTCGGACTTTTTTTATAAAATCCTTCCAAAGAGGCTTAGAAAGTTCAAAATCATAAGCTAGATAGGATTTTCCAAAAGCAGATTTGATTATCTTTGAGGGAGTAACAATCTTATAACTTTTCACCTTACCATTCTCGTCTAACTGCTCTTTATAAAGGATTACAGGCTTTCTATACTCCTTCTCAATTTGCAACGCAGTATATTTCATAAGATTTGAAGGTAAGTTGTTAGCATTTTCAATTATTACATCCTTTACTAAAGTTCTTCCTTGCCCGATCTTATCAATGAATTTACTAATTTTAGCCAGATTAGAACGACTATATCGCTCATTAGCTGACATATCTTGCTGATAACTTCTTTTGACTTTATCCTTTGGCAATAGCAATACTTCTAACCCATTAGGCTTTAGAGGAAGGTCTTTAACATCCTTAAAGTTTGTAATTTCTATGAAATGAGGCTCTACTCCAAGAGGTCTAGCAACTTGCGTAATTTCTCGTTGCCATTTTTTAATTAATTGCCCTTGGCAATAAACAGCCATTCTTCCATTAAAACTCTTATGGATATCGTATATCGTAGCAAGTCCTAACTTAGCCCCTATGAAGGTCTTACCTATACCCATGTCCCCATTAAGGATTTGTCTACGCTTACCAACTCGGATAGCATTTAACATTCCTTGGGCGATAACTTGCTGACGAGGATATAGATTTCCTGTTTTTCCATTCCCAAGATCAATAGGACTAGAAATAATATCGTCAATAGGGTCACCCACCTTATAATGCACTTCTTCCTCTTGAATGTGGGGGATTACATATTCAGTAACAAGTTCGTAAAAAGTAGCATCTTGATTAAACACAACATTATTTTCTACAGGAAGTGTTATTTTGCCACTTCTTAACCCCTCTTGTTTCATTTTTAAAATTAACTCGTCATTAATTTCTTCTGAAAGCACGAGTACCTTTGGGGCTTTCCCTGTATAGTCAAACCCTTCACATTCATAGATAAGCCCACCATCAGATAAAGTGTTGTAAAAATAGTCTTGCCACTCGGGTATAAGCCCTGTTTTGCAAGTTGTTGATAAAAACTTATAAACCTTCTCTACAGGGTTTTCCCCTTGATGTACCTTTAAAACCCTTTCATCCTCATTGTAAATAATGGCGTGAACTCCATCCCCTATGTTCTCATTTTGAGTCCGAGAATAAATGCAACGATAACCATTCTTTACGGATTGAGCTACATCAGAATAATAACGCCCTATCTGATTTTTCTTGTAGCCTTTTTGTAAGTTAGAAAGCATAGCTCTCATTTCTTGCTCGGAATAAAAGGATGCTATTATATATCTAATAGTCTTGTCGCCACCTTGTTCATCATAAAGCACAGTTTTAGCCTTATAATATTGGTCGTTTATAGTGATATTTTGGTAGATATACTGCCTTAATTCCTCTGTTTTAGCCTCTATCAAATTTAAGAGCCTCTCTGCATAAGGCTTTAATCGCTTTGCTTTAGTATGATAACTCTGGAAATTCGATTTTACTTCATCATAGATCGCTTTGATATCTTCTTCATAAACGAAACCCTCTTTAGTGAGTTCCTTGGATGTATCTTTTAATATATCTGTAACATAGCTCTGATAAGTGTCCTTGTTATCATCCCTACCTAAAATATCTTTTGCCATACTAATTAACCGTTCAAGGTTGCTGACAACATTTTTAATATTCATTCCTAAACTCCTTTCATATGTAAAATTTCCTAAAAGACTCTAATAGTCTATCAATGTGTAAAAACTCAAATTTTTTAGCTTTCTTTTCTAATCACATCACCATTTTTATTTGTAACTTCAATCCCAGATACAATGACCTCTGTTTCGGTTGTTACCTCTGTATCTCCTTCTATCTCGACATTTGTGACTACTTTCTTATCTGTATAACCGTAGATTAAAACATCCCCACAAACCTTGTTGAACTTACCACTTGCTAACTCTAAAGCTCTATGCCCGATAGAGCGTTCAACTATTGCTACTTCGTCTTTAATTACCTCTATCTTTTTAGTTAACAAATCAGTTTCTCTCTCTTTCTTAAAGAGATCATCAAGTTCATTTAAAAGTCCGTTGGTGAATGTAATATCATTAATTTCACCATCCCTATAAACAATTACTTCCTTGGCTCTATTAATGACTTCATCCGTAAGCGAATATACAGGTTTTTTCACTTCATCAAGATATGGAATTTGGTCTGTTTTCAATCTTTCAATCCATTCATCAGCTATCTCATGGTCGTTTGAATGATTAGTCTTTCTAACGCCTACGAGAACAACTTGTTTATATTTAGAAAACACTTTTATAGGGAATTTGTAAATATTGATACTTTCATACCTATAAGTTATTTTTCTCATAAATGATGGATTAAGGATTAATGTGGTGATGGGTAACTCGAAAATATGAATACCTCCACCTACAATATACCTATCATTCTCCATGAAAAAGAGTTCTTCCATTCTGACCTTTTCGCCAAGTCTTTCATCATCCCCATAAGGAGGATTGTTACGGATAATCACCATGGTTTTAGTGTCATACTTTCTTCCTTCTTTGTTTCTACATCTCAAATTGAAAAAGTTTGAATTACTGAAATGGAAGTTGGGAAGCTCTCCATACTTTTCTAGTGCAATATTAAACCTACTTTGAGTAATCTCGTTATAATAGGCTACAGGCTGTAAGTTTTGAAGGTGTAGCAGTTTATACATTTCGTATAACTGATCCCCTTCCCCACCTGTAAAATCGCAAATAGGTACTTTCTTCATAGGTGAAATTCCATTAAAGCTAATTAAGTCCATTTCCATTTTCACTATTTCAAGAGGCGTAGGATAGTAACCAAATTTAGCATTATTCTCCTTAGTTCTTGAAAAAGTGTTAGTAATGTTTCCTATACTCATGTGTAAAAACTCCTTTCAAATCAATATTTGGTTTTCAATGTTCAATTATCTTGCTAGAGAATTGCTAGTAAAAGCAGTATAAGAGAGAAAATTCCCTTCGATATGGATTTTAACTTTGCTCTTATACACTCTCTCTAGTTCTTTTGTTACTTCCATTCTCTCTTTAAAGTCTGAACAATACTGACCTCCAACGATTTTCATGTGCAAAAACTCCCCTCGATAATTATTTTTTTGTTTTCTAATGTGTAAAAAATGATGGAGAGATCATTTATACCCTCTCCCATGTAAAAAAACTATTCTAGGTTTACTTTTTTGTAACTTATGAATTTCCCTCCATCAAGTTCCATGAAAATTGAGAAGGATTTGTCGTACTCCCTATCAGAAAAAGAAACTGATAAGCTATGAGTTTTATCTAGCCTCTTAGCCATTTTAACTATTTCTTTTAACTCAACCTTTTCGCCATCTGTCATTTCTGCTCTTTGCCTATAGTATTCAGCTACAATAAAATTAGCCATTACCTCGGCAGTTTCTTCATAATTCTTCTCTGCAAAAATAAACTCGAAAGCATTGGTCTTGTTAACTATGAATAATCCAATAAGTAATACCACGATTGGAATTATTCTGTTCGGCTTTCTTCTAACCACCTTTTTCTGTCTTTCTTTTCTCTGAACTCTTGATGTTGTTTGCATGTGTAAAAACTCCCCTTTCAAAATAATTTTGAATTTGATTTGTAAAAATAAAAAAACCCTTAGAAAGATAAAAAATCCCTAAGAGTTGATAAGCTAATAATTATGTATTTGTCAAAACTACTCTCAACCGATAAAAAATCAGTTTGTAATGTGAAAATCTCCACCACTCAAATAAATTGAGTTGGTTTTGTGATTATGTGTTGAATATATAATAATTATATCAATATAGCCATAATTAGGCAATAGATATATTTATATAATAGAACAAAGGCGTCTTCGACGCATTTGTTAGTTCGTAGTTAGTAGTTCGTAGTTGGTAGCATATGAAGCTGTTAGCCTTTTTAATATTTAACTGGTAAAAGTTTGTAATTTCTTGCATCCCTTGAATTTACTTTGTTTTATACCTGCAATTTTTTTCAAAAAATGTTTGAGTTCCTATGCAATAAAAAGAGGATGCCAAGCACCCCCTTAATTCTAAATTATTCTTTAATTCTTACAGGTAAAACTAAATACAAGTAATTATCTTCATTAGATACTTCTCGGATAATAGCAGGAGTTACAGAGTTCTCAAAATACAAGTATACTTCTGGATCAGTTATTGATTTTAGCCCATCAATTAAAAACTTAGCATTAAAACCAATCTTTAGTTCAATATCTCCATCTTGTTCAAGTATCTTGATGCCTTCCTTAACTTCTCCTATATCAGCTTTAGAGGTTAAAACAAAATTACCATCTTTAATATCAAATTTAACAAGATTGTTTTTGCCCTCTTTAGCAAGAAGTGTAGCTCTCTCAACTGCATCTAATAATTCCTTGGTATTAACTTTTACCTTTAGCTTATAAGAGTCTTTGATGATTTGCTTGTAGTTTACAAACTCTCCTTCCAATAATCTAGTTGATACTCTAGTATCTCCTATTTGGAAAGAGGCTAAATTATCACCCAATGCTACCTTTACTGTTTCAACACCTTCTGTAAGCCTCGAAATTTCGTTTAGAGCGACTTTAGGTATGATAGCCGATACTTCCCCCTTGTAATCTACAGTAGCTTTCTTATATGCTAATCTATAGCCATCTAGTGCCACTAAAACTAGAGTACCGTTATCTATTTCCATTTTAGAGCCTGTAAGAACAGGTCTAATTTCTTCATCAGCAGTAGCGATAACAACTTTTTTAATGCCTTCCTGTAGAGCATCCTTACCGATCTCAACCTCTAGTCCTTCATTAATTGTTGGTGGAGTTGGGAACTCTATGGCATTTTCAGTAAGAATATTAAATTCAGAGCCAAGACTTGTAATTAAAGCTCTGTTATTCTCTACCTTCAAAGTTACTTCTCCATCTGGAAGTTTGGAAATGATATCATTTAGCATCTTCCCATTCATTACACAAGCCCCTTCTTCTAAAACATCACAAGAAACTTTGGTATGAATGGTTAATTCTAAATCAGTAGCTTCTAATTCTAGTTGGTTAGCTTTAGCCTCTATCTTAATACCTTTAAGTATAGGTAGTGTAGAGGTCTTACCAACGCCCTTGATAACTATTCTAATCCCTTTTAGTAATTCATTCTTGTTTACTCTAATCTCCATGTGTAAAAGCCTCCTTTAAATTTGTAAAAATTAGTTGTTTGTGGTATAATAATAGTTGCAGAAACAAAGTGTGAGTTTGTTTCTGCATGAGATTATTTGTCCGTAAGGCTATCAAATAATCTCTTTTTTATTGTCTTTTTTTCTAGGCTTATTAACTAATCTTTTATATTGCCTTTTAATCGAAATTAAAAGCACAAGAGCTTTATTAATAGTTGCGAGTTGTTGGTTTTAAATAAAGTTTGATCAAAATAATCTTTAAAAATATTGAAACTGCATAACGCATATCTTAAATTTTTATAAAAAAGATTGATCAAAACTATATCTTTTCGCTAAAAACAA
>JAALLO010000044.1_pt1 | contig 39043 bp, 34 predicted proteins | sample 7245941 | NCBI WGS metagenome assembly JAALLO01 (sample SAMN13049198, study PRJNA578106) | oil field metagenome | isolation source: filtered produced water from oil reservoir A2 | place: USA:offshore Texas | collected 2016 | reverse complement strand
TTTAAAGCCAGTAATCCAGTTTGTTCAGCAATATCTTTAATCAATACAGTAACTTCGTTGATTTTCTTGCTCTCGTCTCCGAGCTCTTGAATTGCCCTTCCTAAGTCATCTATTACGTTAGTGATTCTCTGCATGGTGTCTATTGCATTTTCAACTTTCTGTACACCAGTTCCTGAGTTTTTCTCTATTTCATTTGCCGCCTCTACTGCATCTACTGCTGCGTTGAATACTCCCTCGGTAACTTCCCCAGCATTCCCTAAATCCTGGGATACATCCTGTAGTTTTGCAGATTGGTCTGTTGCAGCTGTGGCAACCTGTGAAGCTGCATCTGCAACCTGATCTGAGGTTTCCTTTGTCCGCTCTATCTCTTCTTTTAGCGTAGATACCTCTTTGCTCAGATTAATTACCTGATTTTTCAGTTCTCTCGTCATGTTTGCTATGTTCTCAATAGCTTTGTTAATGATTTTTTGAAGCTTATTTCGTTTTCCATTTTCATCCATTCTTGCTGTTAGGTCCCCTTCAGATACTTTCGTCATAACTTCTGTGACGTCTTTGAATAATTTAGCCATGTTTTTTCTGTCTTCTTTCTGCTTTTCTATATCTTCTTTCATGTTATGGTATACCCTTTTCATGTTATGATATATTTTACCAATTTCATCATCGTTGAATTTCACTTTCGACTGTATGTTGTAGTTCCTACTGGCTAATTCACCAGACATTCTTTCAAGGTCTTTAAGTTGGTCTAAAACAGTTCTTTTTATAAAAATCATTGAAACAATCCCAACCAATAATGCCAATATTGCGGATATCACCGACATATAATTTGCAAATTTCTTTTTTTCATCAGCTGATATAGTATATATGCTAACGGCTTTGTTCATTTCATTTAATAATTCGCTGTTATGGCTTTTTACATAATTTAATGCCTCTTTAAATTCTGGATCGTCTGGACTTTTGGAGTATATTATTTTTATTTTTTTATAGTAAGGATCCCATAGTTGTTTTACCTTAAGAAGCTGGGGTTTAACTTCATCGGGAGCAGGGGGGAGTCCTAATTCTTTATCACCATATATTAGACCATTTAATGTTTTATCAAATCGTTCAGAGGTTTCTTTTAAATCTTTAATGTACCCATCATACCCATCTTCTATCATAACTGCATCATGTGCCAATTTTAGAGCTAACGTTCGTTGATACCCTGCAAGATTTATAGCATGTCCGTCATCGTTCATGCTAATTGCCACCGTGAATGATAATACTACAATAATAAGAACCAAAATTGATATAATGGATACAATCTTGGTTTTAACAGTCATGTCGTTAAGTTTCATACTTCCCCTCATTACTGTCAATATAAGGAATTGCAAAAATTTAAGTAACTAACTGCATGGTTACGACGACAATACAAACTCCACGGGCAATATTACCATATTTTGATATTTCGCGATATAATAAGCAATATTTATTTAATTTATACTATATACTTCAATATCTCCGTCTTTCATATTTTTAATGGCATTAAATGCTGCCTTTGCTCCATCAGTTGTGGTAATGTATGGTATTTTATAATCTATTGCTGTTCTTTTTATCAGATATTCGTCCTCTTTTGATGCACTTCCCTTTGGAGTATTTATAATCAAATCTATCTTTCTAGATTTTATTAAATCAATTATATTTGGTCTCCCTTCGCTTATTTTGAATACTTTTTCTACTGCTATTCCGTTATTGGTTAATACATTATAGGTTCCTTCTGTTGCCACTATCTTAAATCCTAAATCTTCAAAATTTTTTGCTATTGGTATTAATTTGTTTTTATCATCATCATTTACACTTATAAATACAGTTCCTGCTAATGGGAGCTCCATACCAGCAGCCAGTTGTGCCTTATAATATGCCAGTCCAAAATCCTTATCTATGCCCATAACTTCTCCTGTGGATTTCATTTCAGGACATAGGGAGATCTCTGCATTTGGCCATTTGCCGTATGAAAATACAGCCTCCTTGACGCATACTTTATCAGGTATTTTTTCCACAAGGTTTAAATCTTTTAATTTTTTGCCTACCATGATTTTTGCTGCAATCTTTGCAAGGGATATGCCAATAGCTTTACTTAAATAAGGTATTGTCCTACTTGCCCTTGGATTTGCCTCCAAAACATATACTGTATCATCTTTTATGGCATACTGGATATTTATCAAACCTTTGATTTTTAACCTCAACGCCAATCTTTTTGTGTAGTCCTTTATGGTGTCTATAATGTCTTTTGAAAGTGTTTGGGGCGGTATTACACAGGCACTATCTCCACTATGTATGCCTGCCTCTTCTATATGTTCCATTATCCCTCCAATAAATACATCTTCACCATCGCAAACTGCATCTACATCCACTTCAATAGCATCTTCCAAAAACTTATCAATTAGGATTGGGAGCTCCGGTGAAATCATTACTGCCTCGTTCATGTAATTTTTTAATTCCTCCCTATTATACACTATATGCATGGCTCTTCCACCGAGCACATAGGAAGGTCTAACCAATACAGGATATCCGATTTTTTCTGCCACTTCTAAGGCTGTTTCCTCATCAAATACTATTCCATTTGGCGGTTGTGGTATTTTTAATTCATTCAATATATTTGAGAATTTCTCCCTATCCTCAACTAAATCAATGGATTCTTTTGGAGTCCCAATAATTATATCGTCAGGAATGTATTTCGATAGATTAAGGGGAGTTTGTCCCCCAACTTGAACTACAACGCCGTAGGGGTTTTCTTTTTCGATTATATTTAAAACATCCTCGGGATATAACGGCTCGAAGTAAAGTCTATCTGCTAAATCAAAATCGGTGCTAACTGTTTCAGGGTTGCAATTTACCATTATGGTTTCAAAACCTTCTTCCTTTAATGATTTTATCGTATGGACACAGCAATAATCAAATTCTATACCTTGACCTATTCTGTTTGGTCCCGAGCCCAATACTATGATTTTATTACTTTTGTTATTGTTAGAACTCTTGCCAATATTGTTATTGTTATTATTATTTCCACCTATTTCTAGTTCATCTTCCTCGTCATTATAGGTTGAATAGTAGTAAGGGGTTTTTGCCTCAAATTCTGCACCGCAGGTATCGACCATTTTATATTTGGGGAATATGTTATATTCTTTTCTTAGATTTCTTATTTCTTTTTCTGATTTTCCCGAGATGTCGGCTATTATTTTATCGGACAGTCCATATTTTTTTAACTTTAAAAGGGTTTCATAGTCAAGATTTTTTGCACCACTTTTATCACTTTTTATAGAGCTCTCCAGTTCTATTATATTTTTCATCTTATTCAGAAACCAAGGGTCTATTTTAGTTATTTTATAAACTTCATCAACATCCTTTATTTTTAAAATTTCAAATAAATCATATATTCTACCTATCCCGCCTTTTGGATTTGTATAATTTAATCTCTTCTCATCAAATTGATATTTAGTATTGTAAAGGTCCAAACTTCTCAATGCCTTTAAAAATGCCTCTTCAAAAGTCCTACCAATCGCCATAACCTCCCCAACACTTTTCATCTGGGTTGTTAAGGTGTCATCCACGCCAGGAAGTTTATCAAAATCCCATCTTGGAATCTTTACAACAACATAATCTATTGTAGGTTCAAATGCTGCGGAAGTCCCAGTTATTTCGTTTTTAATCTCATCAAGGGTTAAACCAACAGCCAATTTTGCGGCAACCTTCGCAATTGGATAACCTGTTGCCTTACTTGCAAGTGCGGAGCTCCTGCTTACCCTTGGGTTCATTTCAATGGCCACAATTCTCCCATTTTCTGGATTAACTGCAAATTGAATATTACTTCCGCCGGTCTCAACCCCAATTTCTCTAATGATTTTTATGGAATAGTCTCTTAATAATTGATATTCTTCATCACTGAGTGTTTGGGTTGGAGCTACTGTAATACTGTCTCCTGTATGTATCCCCATAGGGTCAATATTTTCAATGGTGCATACTATAATTACATTGTCGTTTAAATCCCTAATTACTTCATATTCATATTCCTTCCAACCAATTATGCTCTCTTCTATCAAGATTTGATTTTTAAGGCTATATTCTAATCCCTTTGAAGCTATTGATTTTAACTCTTCTGGGTTAAATGCTACACCTCCTCCGGTTCCCCCAAGGGTAAATGCAGGTCTAACTACTACAGGGTAGCCTAATTTTTCTGCAATACTCAGGGATTCTTCCACAGTATATGCAACTTCACTTTTTAACACATCCACTCCAACTTTTTTACAGGCTTCTTTAAAGAGCTCCCTATCTTCCGCTTTTCTAATGGCATCTAACTTTGCCCCAATCAGTTCAACATCATGTTTATCAAGAATTCTTTTATCCGCCAGTTCAACTGCCAAGTTTAGTGCAGTCTGTCCTCCAAGGGTGGGCAGTATTGCATCAGGCTTTTCCTTCTCAATAATTTTTTCAACGACCTCAGGCACCAACGGTTCTATATATATTTTGTCTGCCATCTCAGGGTCAGTCATTATTGTTGCAGGATTTGAATTTACAAGGACTATTTCATACCCCAGTTCTTTTAAGGCTTTACATGCCTGGGAACCAGAATAATCAAATTCACACGCCTGCCCAACAATTATTGGACCTGCACCTATAATCAGTATTTTTTTAATATCTTCTCTTTTTGGCATAAAACCACCAAATCAATATTGTTTAATAATCTTCTCAAAATCGTCAAAGAACCCATATGTGTCATGGGGACCAGGATGAGCCTCTGGATGATATTGAACACCAACGATCGGTAATTCCTTATGTTTTATTCCCTCAATGCTGTTATCGTTTAAATTAATCTGAGTAATATTCATACAATCGGGTAAATCAGAAACTGCAAAGTTGTGATTTTGGGAAGTGATATATACCCTTCCATTTTCCAAATCCTTAATGGGCTGGTTTAATCCATGATGGCCAAATTTTAATTTTCTCGTTTTAGCACCAAGTGCCAGCGATATTATTTGATGTCCTAGACATATTCCATAGATTGGAACTTTGCCTATAAGGTTTTTCACAGTATTTATTGTTTCTTTTAGAATTGAAGGATCTCCCGGCCCATTTGAGATAAACACCCCATTTGGATTATATTCCAATATATCTTTATAATTTGAATCATATGGAACAATAACCAAATTTACGTTCTTTTTAATTAGCTGATTTACTATGGATTTTTTAACTCCACAGTCAATTAAAACCACGGTTTTTTTACCATTTCCCAATATTATTGGTTTATCCGTACATACCTCAGGAACTAAATTTAATTCTGAAATATTTTTATGAGATTTAACCTTTTTCAATAATTCCTCATTATCAATATCCCCAACTCCTATGGCGGCCTTCATAGTCCCATAGGTCCTTATTTTTTTTGTTAATTTTCTTGTGTCAATATCGGATATTCCACATATATTATATTCTTTTAAAAATTCATCAATGCTTTTTTTAGATTTATGGTGGCTAGGAACTGAACAATTTTCTTTTACAACAAAACCTTCCACTTTTATTCCATCGGATTCGAACCATTCTTCATTTACACCATAGTTTCCAATTAACGGATATGTCATGGTTAATATTTGACCTTTATAAGATGGGTCAGTCAATGCTTCTACGTATCCCGTCATACCTGTACAGAATATAATTTCCCCAATCGCAATACCCTCTGCACCAAATCCATGACCCTGCATAACAGTCCCATCTTCCAAAATTAATACGGCTTTTGTCATACTATCCCTTCTATTATGCATGCTTATGAGCATGCATATTCTATTGTTTAATGTATCAGATTGTTAAATTAGGATTTTTTTATTATTGTGCTCTAAAAATGCCTCCCAGCTTTCATCCACACTTTCTTGTATGTGCTCAATTTCAATCTCTGAAAGGTGTCTAAATCTCTTCTGGATGCTTAAATAATCTTTTACCGGTATTTTTTTATTTTTATAGTTCATCTTAAATTCTTTATTTTCAATTTCGTAAAGCGCCCACAATCCAGATTGAACAGCCAATTTTGCGATTTTTATTCCATCTTTACTGTGAAATCCCCACCCAGTGGGGCATGGGGCATGCACATGAATATATTTGAATCCATCAAAGGATAATGCCTTTTCAACCTTTTTTAGGAAATCAATGGGATAACCTACTGACGCAGTGGCAACATAGGGAGCTCCGTGGGCAGCCACAATAAATGGCATGTTCTTTTTTTCTTCGGGCTTTCCAATACTGTATTTTCCAGCAGGGCTGGTAGTTGTTGATGCCCCATAAGGGGTAGTCCCGCTCCTCTGTTTTCCAGTGTTTGCGTATGCTTCGTTATCGGTACAGATGTATAGTATATTGTGTTCGCGTTCTACTGCTCCCGATAATGCCTGAAAACCAATATCTGCGGTTCCACCATCTCCAGCAAATACTACGATATTTGTCTTTTTACCCAGTCTTTTCATGGCTTTTTCTATGCCGCTTGCAACTGCTGCAGCATTTTCAAATGCAACATGTATAAATGGCACCCTCCAGGCAGTTTCAGGATATATTGTAGTAATGACTTCCATACATCCAGTTGGTGCAATGACAATTGTGTCCTCTCCACATATTTTTAAAGCCAATCTTAAGGCAAGAAGTTCTGGACATCCAGCACAGGCTCTTGCTCCTGGTGCTAAATATTCTTCTTTTGGAATATCTGTGATTTTCATAGATTAACACCTATCCATGTAATTTCTTTTGGATTGTTATCCTCTAATAATCTAAATATGGTTCTAAAATCGTCATAAGTTACATCCCTACCGCCCAATCCAACAATAAAGTTTTTTACAATAGGTTTACTATCCAAATCATAAAGGCATGATTTAACTTCATGGGCCACAATTCCACCGGACCCAAAGCTTATATTTTTATCAATTACTCCTATTTTTTCAAACCTTGAAAGTATTTTTTTCAGTTCTTCTTTTGGGAATGGCCTAAATACCTTTAATTTAATCAATCCTACTTTTTTTCCCTCTTTCCTTAGTTCATCTACAATAAATCGTGCAGTGGTGGTTATTGCCCCCATAGTTAAAATAACAATTTCTGCGTCTTCGGTCCGATATTCTTCAATGAATTCATACTTCCTTCCAGTGAGCTCTTCAAATTCTTTAAAAGTTTTTTCCATAACAATTCTAGCATTCTCCATGGCTTGTTCCTGTTGATATTTCAGCTCCATGTAGATATTTGGACCTCCAACTGGTCCCAATGTGTAAGGGCTTTCAGGGTCTAATTTATATTCTAAATCCAATTCTGGAAGAAAACTTTCAATTGTTTCATTATCCAGTGGATTTACTGGTTCGACAGTATGTGATAATATAAATCCATCGAGAGATACCATTGCAGGCAATAATACATTTTTATTTTCACATATTTTGTATGCCATTATCACTGAATCATGAGCCTCTTGATTACTCTCACAAAACATCTGAATTGCCCCACTGTCCCTTTGAGCAAGGGCATCTATATGGTCTGACCATATCGATATTGGAGCAGAATATGACCTGTTAGTAATTGCTGTAACAATGGGTAACCTAAGTCCCGAAGCACATGGGATGAGCTCGTGAAATAATGCTACACCAGGTCCGCAAGATGCGGTAAATGTTCTAACCCCGCAGGCACTAGCCCCAATTACTGCACTCAATGCACTGTGTTCGGATTCTACTGGAATATACTCGCAATCCATCTCACCGTCGGCAATAAATTTTGCTATTATCTCAACAATTTCACTTTGGGGGGTAATTGGATATGCTGCCACCACATCGACACTTGAATTTTTCACCGCAGTGGCAACTGCCATATGTCCGGTCATTCCTTGCATTTTAGTCCTCCTCTATCATTTTTATAGCATTTTTTGGACATTCAACTTCGCAAATTCCACATCCCTTGCAAAAATCGTAGTCAATTGTTATTTTATCATCCTCAACAATTACCACTCCATCGGGGCAGTAGAGCCAGCAGAAAAGACATGAATTACAGTTTTCATAGTCAATAATTGGTTTATAGGTCCTCCAACCTCCAGTTTTGTTTTCTACGCTTGTTCCAGGTGGAAGCACACCACCTATGATTATATTATTATAATCTAATGTCATACGACCACCTTTTTCATCTCATCATATGCCCTTTTAACGGCCAATATATTTTTATCAGCAAGTTTTTTTGGAAATCTTTCTGATATGATTGAAATAACTGAATCCAATGAGATATTGTCATATATTGCCAAAAATGCTCCAATCATGACGGTATTTGTAATTGGAACCCCCAGAGTTTCAATGGCAAGTTTAGTGGCATCTATTGTATAGGTATTTTGGCCCTCAAACTCGATAGGCTCCTTTGTATTCACAATTATGGTTCCATCATCCAGTCCTTGGACAACATCCACAGTAGGGTCATTTATAACCGTTGGGTCTAGAACCATCACATAATTTGGATTGTATATTTGAGTTCTTGTTTTAATTTCACTGTCGCTTATTCTAACATAGGAAGTTACAGGAGCTCCCCTCTTTTCAGGGCCAAAAAATGGAAAAGCTTGACAAAATTTTCCCTCTTTTAAAGAAGCTATGGCAAGAATTTCTGCGGCGGTAACTGCCCCTTGACCTCCCCTGCCATGAAATCTTATTTCATCCATGTTTTTCACCCTGCATATGTCATTATTAATTATTATATATGTGTATTTAATACACATATTATATAAATATTTCGGAATTTCGGCAATTGTACAATAATATTATATATGGAACCGTAAAAAATCATTTAACAAACTTTAACAATACTTATTAAATCAATAAAAATCGAAATCTAGGATTTCATCTAATTTTTCATTAATTTACTCATACCACATTCCCTTGAACAATTATGCAAGAGAATAAAAAACCAGATCATCCCAGAACTGCCGACTACCTCATGAATAAATATCCCTGGCGAGCTCGGGGCAAGATACATTATTCCTTTAAATATGGTTAGTACCAAGTAATCTTAACACTTTGTTTTTCTGCCTGTTTTTTCCGTCCTTTTCTGTCTTTTGGGATATTCTTCCTCAATCAATCATAAACTTAAAAATTTATAAATTTATCAAAGAGTATTCCAATTATCCCGCTTCCAACGATAACTCCAATCAAATATTTTAATGTTAGTTTTTTCCCATAACATCTTTTCATAGCCATTAGTAAAGGAAGTCCCAAAGTAGGAGCTGAAATTAAAAACGAAATTATCAATCCTTTTGATATACCATCTATTGCAACTGCCTTTATAATTGGTACCATTGCATGAGGGCATAAGAAGATGAATATTCTTATTATTGAAACATAAAAATACGAGTATAGGTTATTGGAAAGAATTAACAGAATGGTTTCTTTTGAGACATAGGTCATTACAAATCCAGAAATTAAAAATCCCAAAGTTATAGATGGTAAAAATTTTTTAAACTGCTCAATGAACACATCAAAAAAACCATTTTTGTTATTTTTGGATTCAAATCCACAAAATACTACTTTTTCATTGTAGAATATCAAACCTACAAATACTGATAATAGCATTGATGCTAAAACCTGCACAATTGCTAGTTTATACCCTAACAACGAAAGAGATAGTAAAATACCAATAGGATTTATTGAAGATGCTGAAACAATAAATGCCATACTAGTTCCTAAGTTTGCCCCCTTTGAGCTCATGGCATTTGCTACAGGCACCCCACTTGCAGAACATAATGGTAGGATCCCTCCAATAAAAGATGCTAAAATTATGGATTTTTTTGAGTTATCCAATATATGAACAAACCTTTTTCTCAAATCTCCTTTCAATTTTATCTTTAAATATGTGGATATAACAAAACCCAATATAATATAAGGTAATGCCTTTAAAAAGAAGTTTAGGGAGTGTTCCAGTGAGATATAAATAGCGTACATATTAATCATGGTTTCCACACTTACCACACTTAGAATTATAGTGGTGTGCATTACTTACTTAACTAATTAATACAGGTAATTTTTATTTAAACATAAAATACCCTTGTTAAATTAAATTAAGCTTATTTATTGCAGTTATTAAATTTATAATACTTTGATTAGTTTACTTAAAGTTGCACACCACTATACATTTGAGTTTGTTTTTCGTTTTCCTTATTCCTTTTTTTGTTAATTGGATTGCAGTACCATAAGGGCACAAAAATCTACACCAGAATCTTGGTATTAATATGGCTAGGAACAATCCTCCCAATACCAATAATAACCTTGTGTAATATTCATTTCCAACAGTCATTAAGGTCAATTCTATTGAAGTTATTAAATCACTGGTATGGATTGGAATGTAATACCTTGGATTTCCATTTATTATTGCAATTATTGCAAAGGCAAATATTGTATATCTTAAAAAATTAAACGATAATTTTAGTTCCAATGGTAGTTTAACAACACTTTTTGAAATTTTTCTTCTTATTTTGTAAATTATATCGTTTAAAGTTCCAAATGGACATACTCCACTACAGAAATCTTTTCTAAACAAAAACATGTATCCAATAACAAATGCAACAAAAGGTCGCCTATAGTATTTGGAAGGGCAGTCAACAACAGGACACATGTCACATGCTAAAAATGGGATCATATATGGACATCTGAATATAACTAAAATAACTGTGGGGATTACGCCAATAAAAATTCCGTATTTTATGAAAATTGGGATAATAGCGTTTACCTTATTAAATAATTCTTTAAAATTCATTATCTCACCAAATTAAATAAAATATAATGTAGCTTCATGATTTGGTTAATATTTCAGTTTTAAAACTGTCGCAAAAAGAGAAAATAATTGATAATATTATGGGATATTATTGTTGTGGTGCAATATCTTTATATTCTGAGTAGTAGTTGTTTAAGATTTCCTGACCTTTTTCAGATTTTACAGGATAGAAGCCGTGTTTTGCCAATATACTTTGTCCTTCATCTGATAAAACAAATTCCATGTATTTGTATGCTAAATCCTTATTCTTTGAGTTTTTCATAACTCCTATTGTGAAAACACCTTTTTGCATATCAAGGTATTCTCTTGGAATATCTATAACTTCAACGTTTCCTTTTATTCCTTCCAATGTGGTGCATCTTCTCTCAACTATTGCTGCATCTGCATTTCCATTGGCAACTTCTTTTAACATCTTTCTGTAGCAGTCGTAATCTTTTGAACTTTTTTCATAGATTTTTTCGATTAATTCTTTTTTTGGTTTTAATGCTTTTATTTCTGGAATCTTTGCTTTTGAGTTTGTGTAAACTATAACATCATCTCTCAATAAATCTTCTAATTTAGTTATGTTCTTAGGGTTTCCTTTTGGAGTTATTATTACCCATTCTGTAAATTGGTAGATTTTATAGTCTGGTTCCATTAAACTTTCGTTTGTTAATATTTTTGAATGTTTGATACTTCTTGGTAAAAATACGTCAGCATAAGCACCTTTTTCTAACGCCTTTCTTAAAGTTCCAGCTGATGCTCCTGTGAATTCTACTTTACAGTTGTATCTTTTTTCAAAAACTGAATTTACTTCTTGGAGTGCCTCTGTTGGACCTCCACAACTGTAGACCACTAAAGTTTTTAGAGCTCCTGCAGATTTTGCAGCTGTAGCGGTAGCTTCTGCAGGTGATGTTGCTTGAGTGTCTGACACACATCCAGAAAACATTAGGGTTATTGCAATAAGCCCTACCATGAATAATGCATGTTTTCTCATCTTTTCACCATTAAATTTTCTAATAACCGCTTTTTTGGAATTTCCAAATCTAATGGTATTTTTACATATAAATAGTTTGTTTTTCATTAATTTTAATAACTAATTAGCTATTAGATAATATAATAAGTCCAAAAATGCCTCATTTTAAATTGGACAGATGATTCAAATAGTAAAAAATTAAAAAAGATGTAGTACAACATATAAAAAAATAGATAAATAATAATTATGCTAATTTTTCAAAACATTCTTTACAAACTATTTTTCCATCTACGATTCTTCCTTTAATTTCCATAAAGTACTCTCCACATTCTTCACATTTTATGGATGGGTATAATTTTGCCTTTCTTGGTGCAGGAATATCAACCTCTTTAACTTCAAATAATTCCTCATCATTAGCATTTAATATCCTTTCAGTAATTTCCTTCTTTATTTTTATAAATTCTTCTTTTTCTTTTTCTGTCAATTGATCTTTGTTGTATTTTTTTCTCATATCTTCAATATCTTTAAAGAAATCGTCTTTGAAGTATATCCTTAAAGCTTTGCGGTTATCCCTTGAATAAAACGTATAAGCGTGTTTTCCATTATCTTTAAAGATTAAATTTCCTTTCCCAAATGTACAGCTCAGCATATGCTGTATTGCGTCAACACTACAGGAGTTGTTTTCTACAATCGCCACGAGCTCTTCATCTTCAGACTTGTTGTAATGATTTTGAATATATTTTGCAACCCTGTAACCTATTGCCAGTCCTGGGCATTCATGTCCATGGAATTCAACAGCTCTTTCCCATTCTACGTCCATTTTTTCACCCATAAATAATGGAAAATATTTAGTATTTCTTTAGTACCGTATCATATAATACAATATAAACTTTTATAAATGAATCAACCTTCTTAGGAAATAGTCTAATTTAAATATTTTCATCAACATATCATGAATAGGTTTTAGTAGAAATAAGATGTAGTATAATTAATATTTCATATCAGTTTGTTGACAATAATATTATCGATAGTATTGTAAAAGGTGATATTTTGCCAAAGATGATCTTACTTCCAAAACTCACAATGTCCCTTGGAGGCTATATTAGGGAAACCATAGAGCCTTATAATGATGACGAAGCTAAACCATTTCCTTACAGAAATGTAGTCGTAGGAAATCCTACAGATGAACCTATAAAAATAGATGTACCTGCATACGATGAAAACTGGGTGGAAAGACATAGAGAACTTGGATTAATTGTAGTACCTGTCGGCATAGATGATGACTTCGTAGGTATATTTAAGATGGTAGAAGAAAAAGTTAAAAGAGGAATTTCGGTGGAAAAAAATGATTAAAGGAGTGTTATTTGATCTGGACGACACTCTATACGATTCTTCAAGTTTTGCTGATCGGGCTAGAAGAGAAGCCATAAAAATGATGATAGACGCTGGATTGGAATCCACAGAAGAAGAAGCCTACAACATACTTCAAAAAATCATTAAAGAAAAAGGTTCCAACTATGGAAAGCATTTTGACGATCTAGTAAATGCAGTTATGGGTTATCATGATCCTAAAATAATTACGATGGGAATTATATCTTACCACAACGTTAAATTTGCTCTTCTAAGGCCATATCCTGATACCATAGAAACTTTGATGAAATTAAAAGCATTGAATCTAAAATTAGGTATTATAACCGATGGAATAACATTAAAACAGTGGGAAAAATTGATAAGACTCGGAATATACCATTATTTTGATGAAGTAATAACTTCAGAGGAGTATGGACTTGGAAAACCAAATATCGAATTTTTCCAGTATGGATTGAAGAAAATAGGTTTAAAACCTGAAGAGGTAGTATATATTGGAGATCGTGTGGATAAGGATATAAAACCTGCTCAAAAGGTTGGAATGTCTACAATCAGAATTTTGAAAGGAAAATATAAAAATTTAGATAATGACACCGAATGCCCAACAGTAAACAAGCTTTCAGAAATCGTGGACATTATAAAAAATTTAGGACTTGAGAAGAAGTAAATATTGATGAATGATATTGATAGTAGGTTGAGGAGCATGATAGATGAAATAAAAGGTTTAGTGGCATTTATGACCAGAATCCCTGTAGGGCATTTTAGAAGTAATTTTGAGGATATGGCAAGATATTTCATGATACTACCTTTGATAGGTACCCTTGTTGGAATTTTTGGAGCTCTTGTAGCTTTTGTGTTTAACTACTTTAACTTTGAGGCATCCAACGTTGTTGGAGTAGTTGTAATGTTTGCACTGTTGTATATGCAAGGGTTCCACCATGTGGATGGTCTAGGGGATTTTGGAGATGCATGGATGGTAATGGGAAACACCAGGAAAAAACTTGAAGTCATGAAGGATGTTTATATGGGGACCGGTGGCTTAATTTTTGTTTTTTTAATTGAACTAATATCTATATTTTCAATAGCTTATTTTTATGAAAATCTAAGTTTTATCCTGTTTGCGAAGTACATAATAATAGGGGAAACCTGCTCAAGATTGGGTTTACTTTCATCTGCCTGCTGTGGCATACCTTCAAAAGAAGGAACTGGAAGACATTTCGTTAAAAATACAAAAGAGTTTCATTTATTTATTGGATATGTCCTTACTTTGGCAGTATCTGTATTGATGGGCGTGCCAAAAATAGGAGCTCTCTGTTCTACTTTGGCAGTATTCTTTGGTATGTTCATAGCTTGGAATTCAAATAAAAGCTTTAAGTGTGTTACCGGAGATATTTTAGGGGCCACTAACGAAATAACAAGAGCAATAGTTTTAATAGCCGCTATAGCGTTTCCACTAATATATTAACATAATCCATCAAGTTTAAATTATCTGAAAACGTCTTCTTCTTTTTTTCTGATTAAATCCTTGCCTTTTCCATCCACATAAGGAACAGGAGCGTTTCTTATTATTACTAAAGGTATTCCTTCGTTTGATTGACCCATTACAACTGACGCTGCCGATGCAAGTTCATCTGCAATTCCAACTTCTGTAGTTTTTAACTCTCTGCCAAACAAATCCTTCTCTCCCTTTCTATCCCACAACGCACAAACTCCACTAACACCTATGGCCACACCAACAGACCCTTTTCTAAATGGTCTTCCCATACTGTCGTTTATAATAACCCCTACCTTCTTGCCAGTAAGTTTTTCTATCTTTTTTCTTAGTTCATCCGCACTTTTATCAGGATTCTTTGGTAATGGTTTTATGTAATCTAAAGAGTTACTTTCATCAACACCACTGTTTGCACACACAAAACCATGTTTAGTTTCTGTAACTATGAAGTTGGGCCCCATTTTCACAACTTCATTGGTTTCATCAAGTATAATCTGAACAACTTCTGGATCTTTATTTAATTTTTCAGCTATTTCAATAGCTTCTTTGGATGGGACTATTTCATCCTTTTTTACCAGGTTTTTTTCAAGCTTTGAAATTATGGTTTCTGCAATTACTATTATATCCCCGTCTTCGATTGGGTATTCTGAAATTAATTCAGCTAAGTCTAAGTTTTCATTCCCTGTTATTATCGGTATCTCCAATCCAATGACTTCCATTTTTCTTCTTTCTTTGCAACCCTTTAAAAAAGTGTTGCATCCCAAAGTTTTATTTGATAATCCAAAATCTTTTTCAGATGGTTCGGCTTTTATGTTCATGGTGTTTTCAATTGCATCTTTCATAACTTCTACATTTGGTTTTTCCCCAGTCCAGATTTCAAAGGCGATTGCCCCTTGGTATATCAACATTCCAAGGCCGTTAATCGTCTTTGCACCGAATTTTTTTGCTTCCTTTAATAGAACTGTTTCAATTGGGTTGTATATTAAATCCATAACCACCATATTTTCGTTTAAATCTTTGCAATTGATTACTGGTTCAACATCAACATTGGGGTACATTCCAACAGGTGTTGTGTGTATTACTATGTCAAATTCTCCTACGTTAATGTTTAAATCACTAAATTCAACTTCATTTTCACTTTTATTTAATTTCTCGGCGATTTCTTTTGCCAATCTTTCCGCTTTTTCAACGGTCCTATTTGAAATCGTGATTTTATTATTTTTCGCAAGTTCAAATGCAACCGCTCTCGCAGCTCCCCCTGAACCGATAATTAATATTTTTTTATCCTTTACTTCTTCACCTATTTCTTCTTCAAGGGACATTCTAGCCCCTAAACCGTCTGTATTATATCCTATCGCCCTTCCATCTTCTTCGATCTTAACTGTATTCACTGCCCCAATTAACCGAGCTCCTTCATCAATATCATCCAAGTAATTCATAATATCTATTTTATGGGGTATTGTCACATTGAAACCTACCATTCCAAGAGCTTTTGCCCCATCAATTACGTATTTTAAATTTTCAGGTTTTACATCAAATGCAAGATACACATAGTTCAAGTTCTTATCCATAAGAGCTCTGTTGTGCATTACGGGAGATAAAGAATGTTCAACTGGATGTCCTATTAATCCCAACAATTTGGTTTTTGAATCTATCAAACTACCACCTTATTTTTATATTATTTTTATTCCAAATTCTTCCTTTAAAATTTCCACAAAATTATCAATGGTTTTTTCAATACCACTTTTTTGCCTTTGGGTTATATTCTTTTTATTTATTAAATCACCATAAACATCAGTGGTAAATAGATACTTATTTTTATCCGTTAAAATGCATATGCCCCCCCTTCCAACTCCTGCAGTAGTTCCTATGCTAATATCACAGTTTAAAATGTTTTTAATGCCCTTTGCCATTAGGTAGGCTACTTTTAAATCGTTTTCTTCAGAATATACTTTTGCAAAATCAAATTGATAGTCAGGCTCAGGGAGTTTTATATTCAGAAGTTTTTCTGCACTATAAACAGAAGGTATGAACATAGATGCCATTACCTTTACGTTTCCGTTGATGCATTTGAAATATGGATTATTTTTAAGTTCATCATATCCGCAAGCCATTTTATGTATTTTAGTGCCTATTTGCCCATAGGTAAAGCACTCTGCGGTAGCTAAGGTTATCATATAATCACCAATAGTAGAATAATACTGTAAAAGGGAGTATTTAGGATAAGTTTTGTGTGGAATCCATCCGAGCTCGCTTATTTTATTATCGTTAACTTTTGGATCCAACCTTTTCTAAAGGTTGGAGATAGTGTATTACTTTGTATCAAAACTTTTTTAAAGTTTTGAGGTAGAGTTATCATACGATATATATCGGGCCATCAATATATTTTTTAAAAAGTTAATATTTAAATTATAAAACAAATATAATATACGTGTTATTATCATATTATATTATTAGCTTTGTAAAAGTTTATTACCTATTTAAAAGGTGTTTCCATGGTAAAATCTAAAGAAGTAGCAAGATTTGAAGGTAAGGGTATTTTGGTAAACCCATATACTATGAGGGATCCATTCACAAAATGGGAAAAAATCCAAATAATTCTTTACAATGATAAAATTGAGTTTAAATTTAAAAATAACGAAATCGTAGCTACACTCGATCAGATCGAAGATGTTGATGCTAAATTACCCAGAAGGGCTATAGAAATTGCCAAGGGTTCTTTGGAGGATTTGGGGGAGTATTCCTCAATTACAATTAAATTGCCAGATCGTGATATAGATATAATTGGCTTTGCTCCAGAAACATCAATATATGGAAAAACGTTAATAAATGCATTTTTAAAAAAGCTATTTTTCGAATTACTTAATAAAAAAGAAGTTAAGGTACAGTATGGTTTAATAAAGGGAGGCTCTGTTGATCCGTCAGTAACTTGGGAAAATGGAATGTTTGTTTTTGCACAAAAACCTGTAAAAAAAGGAGTTTCAATAATTCATGAACCTGTTTTAGCCATAGCTGTAACGACGGATCGTAAACCAAAAGTTTATGATCTATTCAGCAATATAGAGTCTGTAAATAGGGAAAAAAAAGCCGTAGATGGGGAAGAACGTGATGTTCTTGAAATTAAACAGATAAAAGCTGGGGAAACCATGACTTCATATATGTATGCCCCACAAAAAGAAACACTATTTGTTCTAAGGTATATATCCGCGTTAACTAAGTATCACAATGCGGTCAGTAACCTACTACCAAAAACTGATGAAGAATTGGAATCTCAACTGGCCTTAGAGAGCTGGAGTGGAGATAGAATAAAAAGTGAAATTGAACAGCTTGAACCTGAAGAGCAGGAAATTCTAACTGCACTTTACACGGGAATAAGTTCTCTTGAGCTCCCATCAATGATGGGTCTTGATGTAGATGAGGTTGAAGCAATACTGGAAAAATTAATTGATAAAGGATTACTTGACTTAATCAGGATACGAAAAGAAACTGAACTTACTGATAAAGGAAGGGCAATAACAAATTATATTATAACAAATTTCTAATGTATAAATTGATAAAATTAAAATATTATGAGTTAATATTGTAGTATATGAAATTGAGGTGAAGTAAAATGGTTGATGTAGTTAAAACATTAGTTGTTGATGATTCAGCGTTTATGAGAAATATATTAAAAAGAATTTTGGCTACCACCAACAAATACGTCGTAGTTGGGGAAGCTTCAAATGGTAAAGAGGCTATACAGAAAGCAGAGGAATTACAACCCGATTTAATAACAATGGATGTCGTAATGCCGGAAGTAGATGGGATAGCTGCAACGAAAGAAATAAAGGAGAAGTTCCCTAATATAAAAATAGTAATGTGTACATCCGTAGATCAAGAACAGAAAATGATTGAGGCAGTAAATGCCGGTGCTGATGGATATATTGTTAAGCCATTCCAAGCTCCAAAAATTATTGAGCAATTCAATAAATTATTCCCTTAATAAAAATATTTTTTTAGCAGAGGTTGTACCATGGGCGGTTTTTCACAGTTCTCATATAGGGCGTGGGAAGTATTATTAAAATACATAATTGATGATGTTACCAGCAGGGGAGAAATAATGGACGATTCCTATGAAAAATCGAAGTTTATACAAAACTTTAGTAAAGAAACCTTAAACAGTATTGAAGAAATTGGAAGATCTGCGGCTGAAAGAGCGGCTAGTTTTGTTGAAGACATGAGTGGAGATAAAATTGAGATTAAAGTTTTTAAAGTCGGTCTCGTAACCCCAAAAGATATAAAAGAAAGAATGGGTAACGATACCAAAGTATTTACCAAAATTAAATTTGATGGAATAATTAATGGTATGGGGGTTCTAGTTTTTTCAGAAGATTCTGCATTAAAATTATCTGATGCCATGCTTGCAGGAATGGGGATGGATGACGAATCAGATGATGGTGAGAAATTTAGTGAAATGAAAATATCTGCGATTAATGAAACATGTAATTTGCTAATTTCTGCTTATGTTGATACCTTCGCTAATTTTATGAAAACTTCGCTAAATATGCATCCGCCGTCTTTTGTTATAGGTTGTGGAAAAGAACTAATTGATGAGATATTCAAAAGTTATGATGTGAAAGATGACGATCTCGTTTTCACGTTTGAGTCAGAATTATTTTCCCATGGCATAGGGGCAGGTTTTGAAGTTTTAATTGTGATACATCATGATTCCATAACTACATTATTCAATGAATTGTAGGGCAATAATAATTTTTTATTTAAAACCTCGTATATGGAGATGGGTTTTATGAGTATTTTAGAATCAATGAAAAAAATAACTGATATCGGTCGTAAAGCTTCTGAAAATACTGCCGAAGCATTTAGTGGGTTAACTGGAGAAAATACTGAGGTTTATTTTTTGGGTACAAGGTTTGTACCAATTGAATACCTACCAGAGCAGTTTGGAGATGAGACTTGCAAAATAATTCGTATAGATTTTGATGGAGTGCTAGCTGGCGGAGCTCTAATGATACTACCTGAACAAGATTCTGTAAAACTTGAAAAGCTTCTCTTATTGGATATGATATGGGATAGTTTAGTATATAATCAAGAGTTACCGGATTACTCTGAAATGGAAGTCTCAGTTATTGGTGAAGTTGCAAACATAGTTGTAGCCGCATTTTTAAATGTTTTTGCAAATGCTTTAGGTGATGAAATTAACATAACAACACCAGAGTTTATTAGAGATAGCGGATATTCAGTAGTGGAGTCATTAGTCCTTGAAATGGCGGATGATTTAGAAGTTGCCCTTGTATTTGATGCTAAGATTGAAATTGTGGGCAGATTTCCAATAAACTGCAATATTTTGATTTTAATAAATCAGGAAACTCTCAAAAATCTTGATAAATTATAATTTTTTATTTTATTTTCCGGTGATTGAATGGATGAAAAGTATTTCGAAAGAATAAAAAGGGATATTAAAACAAAACTAAATATCCAGATAGATCAATATAAGGATGCATACATTAAAAGAAGGATCTCTGTTAGAATGAGGGCTTGCAAATGTAAAACATATAAAGAGTACTATGAATACTTGATTAAGAATAATCCGGATGAATATAAAAAATTGGAGAGTACTTTAACCGTAAATGTTACAGAGTTTTGGAGGGATAGAACAGTCTATGAGGAAATAAAGAAAATTCTTGAAAAAATGATATCAGATAGGACTACAAGATCAATAAGGATTTGGAGTGCAGGCTGTTCTTCAGGGGAAGAGCCTTATGGTATCGCGATAATAATAAATGAACTTCTTGAAAAGTATAATAGAAAATTTATGAGGGTCTCAATTACTGCTACAGACATAGATAGGGAAGTAATCGAGAAAGCCAGAAAGGGTATTTATATAGACAAGCAATTAAAAAATATAGATCCTCTTCTAATACCTAAATACTTTAATAAGTTGGATGACAATCAATACCAAATTAGATCCATAGTAAAAAAATATGTTAAGTTTAAACAGCATGATATGATAAAAGAACCACCAATAAGTAATATGGACATGATACTCTGTAGAAATGTAATCATATACTTCGATAAAGATATCCAGGAAAAATTATTTTTAAAGTTTTATGAGAGCCTTGTTGATGGAGGCTACCTAATTCTTGGAAAAACTGAAATGTTACATGGAAAAGCCAGAGATCTTTTCAAACCAGTAAACCATAGGGAAAGGATCTATCAAAAATAATATTATATAAAAAAATATATTTAATTCTCTTTTATTTTTAATATTTCGGAGATTTTTTTTAACGTCATCGGATGCTGCAGCCAATCCATCAACAGCCTCATCAATTTCATCCATGATTCTATTCTGTTCTTCTGCACTTGCTGTTAATTCTTCAGCAGTTGCAGCAAACTCTTCAGATATTGAAGCAATATCTTGAACATTACTTAATGCCTGCTGTACGTTCTCTGAAGCTTGCTGTGAGTTTTCTTTAATAGCATTTATTTTTATCATTGCTTTATCTACACTTTCTTTAATTTCTATTAATGCATTGTTTACTTCATCTATTGCCACAACCCCTTTATCCACTTCATCCTTACCAGTTAATCCTAAATCGATTGTTCTATCGACCTTTTTATGTATTCCTGAAATGGTTTTGCTAATGTCATCCACAGATTTACCAATTTCCTCAGCCAGTGATTTAATTTCACTTGCAACAACTGCAAATCCTTTTCCAGCTTCTCCAGCTCTTGCAGCCTCAATAGAAGCGTTTAAAGCTAGCAATCCAGTTTGTTCAGCAATATCCTTAATTAAAACTGTAACTTCGTTGATTTTCTTGCTCTCGTCTCCGAGCTCTTGGATAGCTTTTCCTAAGTCGTCTATTACGTTGGTGATTCTCTGCATTGTGTCTATTGCATTTTCAACCTTCTGTACACCAGTTCTTGAGTTTTCTTCTATCTCTTCAGCTGAATTTACCGCATCAACTGCTGCATTGTAGACTTTTTCAGCGGCCTCTCCTGTGTCCTCCAAGTCCTGTGAAATGTCCTGTAGTTTATTAGCCTGATCTGTTGCAGCTGTTGCCACCTGTGAAGCTGCGTCTGCAACCTGATCTGAGGTTTCCTTTGCCCTTTCAATTTCTTCTTTAATATTTTTAATTTCCCTATTTAACGCGATCACTTGGAGTTTTAAATCTCCGGTCATCTTTGAAAGGTTGTCTAATGCCCTATTGATAGTTTTTTGAAGTTTATTGTGCCTTCTGTTTTCGTTAATTCTAACTGTAAGGTCTCCTTTTTCTAGCCTTTCCATAATTTCATTAAGTTCCTTAAATATAATGGCATTTTCTTTTCTGTACTCTTCAAACTGTTTTTCAGTTTCGCACAAATTTTCAATTCTTTTAATTAATTCTTCAGGGTTATTCTTTACTACATTAGCATCTATACCTACAATTACACATATTTTTTCAATTAAATCATTCTTATAGGGTTTAGATATTAAACCGCTTAAACTAATACCCATATTCTTCACCATTTAAATAATCTTTTCACTATTTTTAACTCTAACAAATACTTTACCATCCCTAAGTGTAAACCTAACAGTTCTACCAGATGTGCCGCCTAAATCTTCCCCTACAATCTTTATTTCATACTTTTTTAATTCCCTTTTAGCAGCGTTTATGTTCTTTGTTCCGATATCCATTGCGTTAGATTTGGATTTAAACATTTTCGCACCGCCTGCTAACTTTGCAACAAGTTTCTCAGGTCTTGCCCCAAGAATTACCATTTTGGCGATCATTGCTGGGATGGCAGTATTGGCATATTTTCCAGGAGTTTTAGTGTTCATATCTCTAGTCTCTGGAAGCATTATATGTGCCATACCTCCCACTCTTTTACCTGGGTCGTATAGCATAATAGCCACACAAGAACCCAATAGGGTCTCTAGAATTTCGGGACTTTTTGATACTTCAAACCCGCCCATTTTAACTTTCAGTACCATGTTATCTTCCTAGATATTGCTTAAATCCAATATAAGTGCTACTCGCCCGTCACCAAGTATTGTAGCCCCAGCAAGTCCATTAACATTCTTTAGGATACCCGTAAGTGGCTTAACTACTATTTCATCCCTGTCTATAACTTCATCAACGATAACTCCTACTTTCCCTTTGTTTCCTTCAACTACCACCACATATAGTTCCTCAAAGTCTGAGCTCGAATATTGGTTGAGGATATCTTTAAGCCAGAATACTGGTAATATGTGGTCTCGGTATATTATGGCCTCCTGTCCTTCTAAGTTCTTTATTTCGTCTTTTTGAATTGAAGCCACGTCTAAAACGCTTGTTAATGGTATTGCGTATATTTGGTCATGTAACTTGACCAACAATGCCAATATAATCGCCATTGTTAATGGCAGATGGAGTGTTATTTTTGTGCCCTTTCCCTTTTCAGACTGTATTGAGACACCGCCCCCTAAAGATTCAATCTTAGATTTAACAACATCCATCCCAACCCCTCTTCCAGAGACATCTGAGATCTTTTCAGCAGTACTAAATCCAGGTAAAAATATAAGATTTATAGCCTCATCGTCACTTAATTTTTCAGCTTCTTCTTCGGTTAAAATACCTTTTCTAACGGCACTTTTCCTTATTACATCAGGGTCAATACCCTTGCCATCGTCTTCAATTATTATGTTCACGTGATCTCTTTCTCTTGTAGCAGTTAATTTTAATGTACCTTTTCTAGGTTTTCCTAGTTTCTCTCTTACATCAGGGTATTCTATACCATGATCTAAAGAATTCCTGATTATGTGTGTGAGAGGTTCTGCAAGTTCATCCAGCATCGTTCTATCCAATTCAATTTCTGACCCTTCAATTATAAAATCAACTTCTTTTTTAAGAGCTCTTGCAGTATCTCTGACTGTTCTAGGGAATCTATTAAATACGAATGCAACTGGAATCATTCTCATGGCCATTACTTCTTCCTGAAGCTCGGTTGCAAGCATGTTAAGTCGATTAACTGCGTTGTGCAACTCTTTAAGATCGTATTTGTTTGCAATCTGGGTAAAATTAGCCCTGTTTATAACCAGCTCTCCCACTAGGTTCATAAGTTTATCCAGTTTTTCAATATTAACCCTAACCGTCTGTGTAGCTGGACTTGTTTTTTTGTTTTCTGCCTGCTGTGGTTTTTTTGTGTTAGAATTGTTGTCTGACTCTCTTTTATTAATGATCTTTGAATCTTTAGGAGGATTTATTATTATATCCTTTATTTCAGGTATTTTGAATATTGTTTCTTTTATATCGTCTATCTCTTTATCGGAGTTCAAATAAATGGTTACTTCATTAGTTTCAAGATTTCCTGCTTCAATAACTTCATTTGAAGGTTCTGTTTTAATCACTTTTCCTATATTTTTAAGTTCCTTTATTACCATATATGCCCTAACCGACTTCAAAGGACACTCTTCATCAATTATTATTTTTATTTTGTAAACCTCATCCTCGTTTAACCCGATAGATTCGGTTTTTTCAGGTTTTACTACTTCATTCTCTTTTGTTTCATTATTTTCAGGTTTCTTATCCTCTGATTCCGATTTTGTAGTTTCTTCAATTTCAAAATCAACCTCTATAGGGACCACTATAATATAATCCATCTCATATACTGTATCGAGTACTTTTTTTACATCATCCAGTTCTTTGCTGGATAGGAATATCGCATCTAATTCCTCATAGCTCTTTTCCTTAAGTTCTTCTTCACTAGGTATTGACTCTAAAAGTTTTCCAATTTCTTTTATTTTTGATAGAACCATTGCCAGCCTAACAGATTTTAATGCACAATCTTCCGAAGTTTTTGCCTTTACGTGATATAATTTATAATTTTGATCAACAACCATTTCTTTTATTTCCTCAGCACTTTCATCTAAATTAAATATTGAATGGTCCAATGTAATTTCGTATTCATCAACATCTTCTGAAGTTGGTTCTTGAGCCATTGCTAGGTCTATTTTATCGCTTAATTGGGATAAATCTATATCGATACTATTGCCATTTTCCTCAAAGGATTTAGCAATTCTCTCCATTGCCGTTAATGACTCTTTTAAAGTCTCTATTACTAAATTATTAGATGAAATACTTTGATCTAAAACAGATGATGATAATTTTTCAATTTTTTTCAACGTTTCGCTTAATTCTTTGTAACCTAATGCCTCTACAATAACATGTAGAGCTTCAGCTGATTTTTGTATTTGTTTTACAATCTCATCAAAGTTTTCAGGTTTTTCAACTTCTTCAGTAGCTTTTGGTTTACTAACTTTGATGGTGGTTTGTGGTTCTTTTAATGTTATTTTTACCTTTTTTTCAGTATTTGCAGGCGCTTCATCTTTTTCCATCCCATCCTCTTCTTGTGACTCTTCTGGATCGTTGGATTCATTAGACGGTTCCTTACGATCAAAATTTCCCGACAAATACTTCTCCTTTAAATTTTTTATCTCTTCAACAATATCGCTAACATCATCAATGGTTGTATCTTCACCATCCCCAATTTTACCAACCATAGTTTCAAGAGCATCAAGACACTTAAACAACATGTCCATAATTTCGGAAGTTACAGGTATTTTTCCAGATCTTATGTAATCTAAAATATCCTCCATATGGTGGGTAAGGGAAGATATATGATCAAATCCAAGGGTTCTTGCTGAGCCCTTTAAAGTATGTGCCGATCTAAAAATTAAATTGACAATTTCTAAATCATTTGGATTATTTTCTAACTCAACTAAGTTTTGATTCAAAGCTTGAAGATGTTCTTCAGCTTCTGCCATAAAAAGCTCCCTATATTGTTCCATATCATCCATTATTTCATCCCCCAATAAGTTTAATGAATTTTACAATATTTTCTGGTATCTTTGAAGGGGGTAATACTAATTCTATAGCGCCCATTTCAATTGCAGCTTTTGGCATGCCAAAAACAACACAAGTTTCTTCCTTCTGGGCTATTGTGTGACCTCCTCTATCCCTTATCTGCTTCATCCCATAAGCTCCATCTCTACCAATCCCGGTTAAAATAACACCAACAGTATTTTTGCCATATATTTTTGCTACGTGCTCTGCCGTAATATCTACCGTAGGTCTGGTTCCATGGACTTTTGGCATGTGATTGTCCAATTCAATATATACGTCATCACCCCTCTTCTTTAGAATCATTTGGTAATCCCCCGGAGCCACGTAAACATGTCCTGGTTTTACAAGTTCCCCATCTTGAGCTTCCTTAACATTTAGTTTAGAGCGGTCATTCATTCTTTCAGCAAACATTTTTGTGAACCCCTGAGGCATGTGTTGAACAACAAATATAGGTGGCATATCCTTGGGAAGCATGGCTATAATCTCTGAAACTACTGGGGGCCCACCTGTTGAGGAACCTATCATAACAGCCATTTTTTTCAATTTTTCAGGAGGTATATTTAATTCACCTACAAATTCAGATTCCACAGGCAAGGTTTTTTTATCCCCTAATTTTTCTACTTTTTCTGTGGTAGGCTCCCTTGCTATATGCTGTTTTTTCCTAACAACAGCTTTTGAAACCGATTTTACTTTATTTATTATTTCATTACCAATTTTTCTAATATCCAATGATATAGATCCTGATGGTTTTTCGATAAAGTCAACAGCACCATACTCCAATGCTTTAAATGTAGCTTCAGAACCTTTTCTTGTTAATGCAGATACCATCAAAATTGGAGTAGGTTTTATTTCCATTATTTTTTTTACGGCTTCAAGTCCATCCATCCTGGGCATTTCTACGTCCATTGTTACTACATTGGGACTCAATTTTTGAACTAGTTCGACAGCCTCTATTCCATCCTTTGCAGTACCTATCACTTCTATATCTTCATCTGAATTAAGTATGTCCGAAAGCACCTTTCTCATAAATGCCGAATCATCTGCGACCAATACACTTATCTTTCTCATAATATCCCTAACTTACTATGTCCGTTTATAACTCCTGAGGATTTACCAAATTCTTAATATTTAATATTATAATCAATCTATTGTTAATTTTTGCAATTCCTTCAATATACTCTCCGCTTATGTTCTTTCTCATTTCTCCCATGTCCTCTATCTGTTCTTTGGAAATTTGCATTACATCACTAACAGCGTCAACGAGGATACCCACAGGAACATTATCGATTTCTATTACCATAACCAACTTTTCATTTTCGTTATCCTCTTCGGTATCATATATATTCAACTTCTTTCTTAAATCAATAATAGGTGTTATTTCCCCCCTGATATTGGTAACTCCAATGATATAATCTGGAGTATTTGGTAAAGATGTAATATCTTGGACTTTTAAAACCTCTCTGACTTCATCCACCCTCAACCCATACTCATTTGAAGATAGTTTAAAAACAACTACTTTTGGTATTTCTTCCATAATTCCACCTCATATTATTGTGCAGTAAAATTGGGCCCAATACATTATTCCAATCATGCTAGTTTTCTCTTAATTTATCAAGGATATTATGAACTATAATGATACAGTGGTCGGCATGTAGTTCCAAAGGTGAAATAGAGACTTTTTCAGCTCCTATTTTTTCCAAGAATTCTTCGTCCTCTGAACCTATCCCCACATGATCCCCAAGTACAAAAACTATATCTTCATCTTTTCTTAGCTCAATATTTTCCATGGGTTTCCCGTTTATGTGTAAATAAAATATCCTTTTCCCTTCATTTTTCTTTTCTAAAATAATATCTCTAAACTCTTTTTTTGAATGGTATATTCCAGAAGTGCTTTCTTTCCAGAGTTCAGAACTTTCCTTTTCAAGGGCTTTTTTTATGAAAATTGCAATACTTCTTTCATCAGGACTAACTCTTTTCAATTCGTTACCTACAAATTTTAAAGCAACCGGAGGGTTGGGGTTACCATAATGAACAGAATAAAACACGGTATCCCTTCTCATATCATGAGAAAGAAAAAACGCACTATTTACGCATCTACAGACCAAGTCCAATCTGCCACAGCTTCCAGGAAGGTCTTTTAAATTTATATCCCCCGAAGTTATGGCTTTGTTAGCTTTTAGTATGAATTCTCTCAACATTTCACCATCATGAGCTCTTGAGGATTAAAATTAAGGGACTATTCAGAGAGTCCCAATACATCAAATGTGTTGTATATGCCTTCTTTTTTCTCTGAAATAAATCTAACTGCAAGAATAACTCCATTTACAAAAGCCTGCCTACTACTTGCTTTGTGGGTTAGTTCTAATCTTTCTCCATCTCCTGCAAATATAACGGTGTGGTCTCCTACGACATCTCCTCCCCTCAAAGCATGAATACATATTTCTTCTTTTGATCTTTCTCCAACAAGACCTTCCCTTCCAAAAATAAGCTTTGAGTCTCTGTTTAAGTTATTTTGGATTATTTCAGCAGCCCTTAGTGCAGTACCACTGGGAGCATCTTTTTTAAATTTATGGTGCATTTCAACTATTTCGATATCGTAATCTCCTAATTTTTTAGCTAAGAACTCCAAAGTCTTAAAGAATATATTTACTCCGATTGCATAATTTTGTGAAATTGTTGCAGCTATTTTATTCTCTTTAATGGCATTTTCAATTTCCTTTTTCTGTTCTTCTGTAAATCCTGTAGTTCCTATAACTAAATTAACTCCATTTCTTGCAGCTATTTTTGCAGTTTCAACACAAGGGGCAGGAGCTGTAAAATCAACTAAAACATCTGGTTTAGATTCTTTGATTACGTTTTCTAAATTATCGGAAGTTTCCAATGGAACGTTTATTTTACCAATTCCGATAAGTTCTCCAATGTCTTCTCCTTTTTTAGGATGATTTGGTATGTCTATTGCAGCAACAACTTCCATACCTTCGTTTTCACAGATTGTTTTTATTATATTACTTCCCATTCTTCCTAAAGCTCCTGTAACGGCAACTCTTATCATTAAATCACCTTTAAGCTTCTATATCGGTTTCGATCTTATTAACGTAATTGTCAAGTTTATTGTTGAGATTATCTACCATATCCACGGCTTTATCCATTTTTTCAGGATTAAGATTCCTTAAAATATCTTTTATTTCTTCAAGTCTCTCATATATTTCTCTTATGAGTTTTATAATATCTGAAACTTTAATATCGCCATTTTCAAGTAGTTTTATAGTTTTTTCAGATACAACATCCATTTTTGTCAGTAGCTTGTCAATTTCTACCAATACATCGTCTAACTTGGATGAGTAATCCTGGTTTCTTTCTATAAGGATATTTAATTTATCCAATAGTAGGTTCATAGTTTCTGATATATTATCGTTGTTATTGGTTTCCAAAAGTTGATCAACCTTATTTAAAATCTGGTTTAAGGTATCATTTGAAACATGTTCTTTTTCAGAATCCAGTTTTTCCAATATTTGATTTAATAGATTTTCAATGTCTGAATTGGAATTACTGGTGATCATATCGATTATTTTATCTAATTTTTCATTAATTTCATCTAATTTACTACATTCAACAATATCCTCTTCCTTTTGAGTATCTTCTTGGGTATTATTCAATAAATCGCAGTTTTCTTTAGAGCTTATTGCAATTTTTATTTTATCATATATCTTTTCCATGGCTTTTCTTAGATTTTCGGCCTTCTTATTTAAATCATCATCTTCTGAAACTTCCCCAACATCTTTCATAGGCATATTATCAATATCCTGATCTGAAGAGTTGGCTGTTTCTACCTTCTTTTCCATCTTACTTCTTATTAGTTGAAGCTTTTCTGAAAGATCCATGTTATCTGCCACCGTTTATATATTATAATTATATATTTTTAATCTAAAATATATTGTTTTTGTGTAGGTAGTTATGTTTATTGAATTATTTTTCATGATGGTGGTTATTACTTGCCGATTTTCTGGCCCGTTTTTCTCTGGTCATCGGTATTCTAACAATATTCCCACAGTTTAAACACGTGATTACTATATGCGGATATCTTTTACTTTTAATCCTAACCCGTGCGTTTTTACCAAAGATTAAAAAAGCATGACATCTTTTGCATATTCTTATTTTCCATTTTTTGGGAAATGGCATTCTCATTTTCATGGCAATCTTTCTACTAAGCTTTACATATTTTTCCGCCCTATCCCATCTATTTCTTTTAGCCTCTTCTTCTGCAAAATTCATAAGTGCATCTATTCTTTCAAGGGCTATCTTTTTTGATTTTTCCAAAAATTTTCTTTTTAACTTCATTTTCTCCCAACTTAACTGATAGTTATAAATATAATTCACTTCTTTAGTTATTATATATCGTACTATATCGTACTTTTTTATTTATTTAAATCTAAATTGTTATGTGGCATACTATGAATAGGTGGGATTATGGAAAACGATGAATTAAAAGTAATTTATGAAACTTATGAGAAAATAAAGAGTATGAAAATTAGGGGGGCAGGTAGGATAGGGAGGGCCGCTGCAAGAGCTCTAAAGGAATATGCCTACAAAATCATGGACTTAAAAGAAGAAGATTTTAAAGATAAAATGACCAAAGCAGGGGATATACTGATTTCTGCAAGACCAACTGCAGTTTCATTACCAAATGCTGTAAAATTCGTTTTAAATGGATTAAACGAAGAGGATATGAAATCTTCAGTAGTTAAAAAAGCCGATGAATTTATAGAATCTTCTTCAAATGCCATAAAAAAAATAGGTGAAATAGGTTCAAATAGAATAAAGGATGAATACACGATATTAACTCACTGTAACTCAGAAGCTGCAATTGAGGTAATAAAAGCAGCCCATAAAAAAGGGAAAAAAATTAAAGTATTCTGCACCGAGACCAGGCCAAGAAATCAAGGATACTTAACTGCAAAAGCTCTTGCAGATGAAGGTATTGATGTTACGTTGATAGTAGATAGTGCAGTTAGATACTTCATAAGAGAGGTTAATTTGGTAGTGGTGGGGGCAGATGCAATAACTGCTAATGGATGTCTTGTTAATAAGGTAGGTACATCACAAATAGCCTTGGCTGCCCATGAGGCTAGAGTTCCATTTCTAACTGCTGCAGAAACATATAAATTTCATCCAAATACTATTGTAGGTGAGTTAATAGAAATAGAGAATAGAGATCCAAACGAAATACATACCTTTGAAGATGAGTACAAAGATAAAATCAAACTTATAAACCCTGCTTTTGATGTCACGCCATCCCAATATATTGACGGAATAATCACAGAAGTAGGGTTAATTCCTCCACAAGGTTCTTGGTATATTATTGAAAAATACTTTGGCTGGCTCGATAAATATCCTGAGATTAAATGAGAACATTTTTATAAATATACCAACATTTAAGATTGAGATAAAAGAATGACTAAAATAACACAACAAAATATACTTTGGTGAAACTGTGAGCAAAGTTAAGGATATAAATCTTGCTCCTGAAGGGGACTTAAAAATGGATTGGGCAGAAAAACACATGCCCGTTTTAGGTTTGATAAGGGAAGAATTCAAAGCAGAAAAACCATTTAAAGGTTTAACAATAGGTATGGCATTACATTTAGAGGCTAAAACAGCAATTTTGGCTGAAACCTTAAAAGATGGTGGAGCTAAAATCGCGATTACAGGATGTAACCCACTCTCTACACAAGATGATGTTGCCGCAGCATGTGTAAAAAGAGGTATGAACGTCTACGCTTGGAGAGGAGAAACCGACGAAGAGTACTATGAAAATTTAAACAAAGTACTTGACTATAATCCAGATATAGTTATAGACGATGGTGCAGACCTTATATTCTTAATTCACACAGAAAGAACAGAGCTCCTAGACAACATAATGGGAGGATGTGAAGAAACTACAACAGGAATTATAAGATTAAAGGCAATGGCTGAAGAAGGGGCTTTAAAGTTCCCAGTAGTTAATGTTAACGATGCCTATACAAAACACCTATTCGACAACAGATACGGTACAGGTCAGAGTGCAATTGATGGAATAATAAGAACTACAAACCTACTTATAGCAGGTAAAAATGTCGTAGTTGCAGGTTACGGCTGGTGCGGTAGAGGAGTCGCAATGAGAGCATCTGGAATGGGTGCAAATGTTATAGTTACAGAAGTTGACGCTGTAAGGGCCTTAGAAGCTAAAATGGACGGTTTTAGAGTAATGAAAATGGAAGAAGCTGCTAAAATTGGAGACATATTCATAACAACCACAGGATGTAAGGATATCCTTAGAATGGAACACTTTTTACTTATGAAAGATGGGGCTGTTCTTGCAAATGCAGGCCACTTTGACAACGAAATAAATAAGAATGATTTAAGAGAGCTCTCAAAATCTGTAAGAACCGTTAGATTCAATATAGAAGAGTACGACTTTGGAGATAAGAAAGTATTCCTACTTGGAGAAGGAAGACTGGTAAACCTGGCTTGTGCAGATGGTCACCCATGTGAAGTTATGGACATGAGCTTTGCAAACCAGGCATTAAGTGCTAGATTCATTAAGGAAAACCATGAAAAACTTGAAAACAACGTTTACAGCATACCTTATGAACAGGATTTAAGAATAGCATCTTTGAAACTTAAATCAATGGATGTTGAAATAGATGAACTAACTCCTGAACAAAGAAAGTATTTAAGCGACTGGAGAGAAGGAACTTAAGAAAGAAAAATAAAGTAAAATAGTAAGATAAATAAAATACGACAGCGGTAAAATAATTATAATTAAAATTTAACCAATACTTTTTTATTTATTATATTTATTTATTTGAACAAAACTCGAAGAGTTTTGTAGCCCTCCACTTCGCTCCAATTAAATAAAATCACTTCGTGATTTTATAGCTCTTCCCGTTAAGGGTTTTGAAAATCTATGATTTCGCTTATGAAGTAAGCGAGTAACAAAAACCGAAGGTTTTTGTCTAATTCATAACGCTCACTTCATGAGCTCCGATTTAACTAATTTATTATAAATTTAAACAGTGATTAAAATGGAACGTCCTGTTATATGCACAATAAAAGAAGTAATCGAAGAAAGTCCAAGTGTAAAAACTTTTTTAGTTGATAAAGAATTTGATTTCAAACCTGGTCAGTTTGCCATGGTGTGGATTCCTGGTGTGGATGAGAAGCCTTTTGGTTTTTCCACTAAAACTGGTTTTAGCGTTGCCAAAGTAGGAGAATTCACAGAAAAAATGCATTCATTAAAAGAAGGAGATTCAATAGGTGTTAGAGGACCTTATGGAAGTTATTTCGAACCTTTTGGTGACAAGGTATTGGCAATAGCAGGGGGAATCGGTGGAGCTCCGATAATAAGTGCAGTGGAAGAATTTTCAAAAATGAATATCGATGTAACGGCAATAGTTGGAGCAAGGACTAAGGAAGAGCTCCTGTTTTTGGATAGATTTGAAAAATCTGGAAATGTTTTCCCATGTACCGATGATTGTAGTTTTGGTTTTCCAGGATTTACGACTGAAAAAATGAAAGAGCTCTTAAATGAAGAAAAATTCGATTTGATAATAACCTGCGGTCCTGAAATAATGATGAAGAAGGTTGTAGAAATCGCAAAAGACCATAAAATTCCTGTTCAAGTCTCAATGGAGAGATATATGAAATGTGGAATTGGAATATGTGGTCAGTGCTGTGTTGATGATCAAGGACTCTGTGTTTGTAAGGATGGTCCAGTATTCTGGGGAGAAAAACTAAAGTTCATAACTGAATTTGGATGCTATAAAAGGGATGCCAGTGGTAAGATTATCAGGTAATTATAAATAGAAATTTGATTCCAATAGCAATATTGTAGTAAATTTTAACTACTAAGGGGGAGGGGGTTAGTATACATATTTCTGAATTACACATTGAAAATTACAGGTCAATTAAAAGCCTTAAATTAAATTTTGAAAAAGGAAGAAATGTCATTGTTGGTAAAAACAATTCGGGGAAAAGCAATATTATAAAAGCGATAGATATTGTTCTTGGTGAAAAAACTCCACATTATGAGGCTTATGAAAATATAACTAAAAATGACTTTTTTGGAGGGGTTGATGAAAGCCAAACTATTATTATAAAATGTATTTTAGAACGGGGCGAAGATGAAGAATTAGACTTACCAGATGCAAAAGGTTGTTTCTACAAACGTAAATCTTATGATAATAATTATTATAAAATAAATATTGAAAATAATGAAGAATTTGAAAATTCTTATGATGTAGTGGGTTATGAATATGAAATTGAACAGCAGGGATATGGATACAAATCATGGATTGGGAATTGTAACTATAACAATATAACAAAATATGACTCAGAATTTGAAAATGTTGATAAATTCGCATTTATATTCATTGCCAAATATATAAAGAATGAAGAAGGAGAACATATAAAAAAAAATTTACTATTTTTATATCGGGAAAAAGATGATACTGCATGGACTGTTGGATTTGCAGGGAATAAATTAAGAAGTCATTTAATCCAAAGTGCAATAATTCCAGCATTTAGGGACCCAAAAGACCAATTAAGGGCATACAATTATACGTGGTTTGGAAAATTATTAAAACACCACTTTAATAGCGTTAATGACGAATATAAAACTAAACTATACAAGGCTTTCAATAATGTTGAGGAAATTTCAAATGAGATATATAAAGATGTTAATAAAAAAATTATTGATAGTGGTGTTAAAGTAGCATTCCCCAATACAGAACTCTCAATACAATATATTCCCAATTCAAAAGACCATAATATTTATAAAAATGCTATGATTTACATTGACGATGGATTTAGAAGCGAATTGAAAGAAAAAGGAGCAGGAATTCAAAGTGCTGTTGTAATCGGGTTATTCAATTATTATATTCAAAATATAGCCCATAACAGTAGTTCTTTATTGGCTATTGAAGAACCAGAATTATATTTGCATCCGCAAGGTAGAATGGTAATTTCATGTAAATTAGATGAGTTTGTTGAATGTGGGGAAAATAAAAACAACCACCAGGTTGTTATTGCAACACATTCAATCGAATTTATTTCAAATCTTGATATAAATACCAATTTAATTCTTGTCAAAAAAGACAATGGAGGAACCACTGTAAAAAATATGGAATTTAATACTCCGAAGGATAGACAGATATTAATTAAAAAACAGAATGCTGAAATGTTCTTTGCAGATGCTGTTATTCTTGTTGAAGGAGCAGATAAATACATATTAGAAGAAATGGCAAAAGAATTTGGAAAAAACCATATTATAAAAGTTGATGATGAGATTAAAGAATTAGGGAAAAATTGGCTAAATGAGTATAATGTATCCATTATATCGTGCGGAGGAAAACATGAATTTATCAAATATGCAAATATTTTAAATAAAGTTGATATTCCATATTATATAATGGCTGATTTTGACTATTTAAAAGAAGGCGTTGGAAAATGTATTCGCGAGTTAAGGCATGATAAATTGGAAAATGAATTAAACCGATTAAAACAGGAAATTTCAAAAAATACTCCCAGATATAAAAAAATAGATGATATAACGGAGGGTTGTATAAATATTGAAACCCGTAAATACCTGCATAAATTAAAATGTGAAAACATATTCATACTTACTGGTGAATTAGAAGATTTTTATATTAAAACACCAAAATTTAAAAAAGAAGCAGGGGTTATTGAAACCATAGGGAAATCTATGGAAGAAAATAAACCAATAACTGAATATGTTGACCATGAAGAATTTTATGAATTATTTAAATTATTTATTAAAAAGTGCTTGAATATTGAACTTATGGAATATCGGGAGTTTAGAGCGTAATATTATGGAAGCCATAAATGACATATAATTAATAACCTTAATTATGATAAGTTATATTCAATAAAATAAACTGCAAATTATGACAAATAAACTTGGAAAAACAATTAATGGGTAAATATATCTTATTTGGTCAGTATGGAAAAGTTAAAAAATATAAAATAAAAATAGTTATGTAGATGTAAACGGTGAGAAAAACTAAAGTTCATAACTGAATTTGGATGCTATAAAAGAGATGCCAGTGGTGCCATTATAAGATAGAAAAAAATAAAAATATTTATGACCATATCTAATTTAAAAAATATATTTTTTATAAAAACAGTAGAATTAAGTGAGGAAATATGTGTTCTATAAGTGGAATAATAGTTAAAGACGAAGATGATCCAAGTAGTCATCGGAGTAACAAAGTCAAAGATTCTCAATTTTCTAATGGATTCAAAAGTGAGGATCTCTCAAGATATTTAATTGAAACAATGAAAATTTTAAAGCATAGAGGACCAGACTATTCTGGAATGTTATTTGATGATGAGGTATACTATTTTGAAGATTTTGAAGATTTAGACTTAAGTGCTGAAGGCCATCCTAGAATGGGATTCGGGCACAATAGGCTGGCCATAGTAGGTAGTGCAGTTCAGCCAATCCCTAACGAAGATGAAAGCATCTGGGTAATCTGTAACGGAGAAATTTATAACTATCTTGAATTAAGAGAGGATTTATCAAGGACCCATGAGTTTAAAACCGATACAGATACAGAGGTTATAGTCCATGCATATGAGGAAGAAATGCTGAACGAGCTCGATGGGGATTATGCCTATGCACTGTACGATAAAGAGGATAATGTAGTAATTTTAAGAAGGGATTTAATTGGTGTAAAACCGCTTTTTTACATTGACAGAAAAAATTACTTTGCATTTGCTTCTGAAAAGAAGGCCCTTTGGTATTTATTGATGGAAATTGACGGCATGTCTTTTGAAGAAGCTTTTGAATACCCAATATCCAGGTTGAATCCAAATAGCCAGCTCATCTACGAGTTAGATGATAATAGATGGTATATTGAGGAAGATCTTGAAAAAATTAAGACAAACTATCTGGAAAACAGAGATTACAACAACTGTAAAGAAGAATTGGAAAATGTAATCCATGATTCAATTTTAAAGAGAACGCGAGGATTGGATAAAGTAGGTATAATTTATTCAGGTGGAGTTGACAGCACTTTAGTGGCAAAGATGGCTTCAGAAAATTGTGAGGTCATACTGTACTCAGTGGGTGTTGAGGAATCTGAAGATTTAAAGTACGCTGAAAGAGCTGCAAAGGACATGGGCTTAAAATTTAGAAAAAAGATACTAACTGGTGAAGACTTCGAAAAATATCTGGTAAATGTGGCACATGCCATAGATGAAATAGATGTTATGAAGTTAGGTGTGGGTATTCCAATATACGTAGCATCTGAAATGGCTAAAGAAGATGGAATAAAAGTTGTTTTATCTGGACAGGGTGCAGATGAGTTATTTGCAGGTTACAATAGGTATAAAAGAATACTTCATGAAAAAGGCGAGGAAGAATTAAAAAAATCTATCTACGAAGATGTCATGAATATATACAAGGTAAATCTCGAGAGGGACGACCACTGTACAATGGCAAATGGTGTAGAGCTCAGAGTTCCATTTTTGGATAAAAACGTTATTGAGGTAGGACTTTCCATACCCACTGGGCATAAATTAAATGAGAGCTCTGAATTTAGAAAAAAGATATTGAGGGATATCGCATCAAAGTATATTCCAGATTACATAGCCTATCGACCAAAAAAAGCTGCCCAGTATGGAAGTGGCAGTGAAAAAATGATATATGCAGTTGCAAGAAAATATGGTTACTCAAAAAAGAAAATAAATGAATTCTTTGAAAGTGTTTTAATAGAAAGGATAAAAGTGAATAAATTATAATTTCTTTTTTTATTTTTTGCTGCAAGTAGTGATGGAATTTCTTTGAAATTTCATAGGATTTCCTCACTTCGTTCGGAAATGGATGTGTCCTCCAGACCCAACCTTTAGAAAAGGTTGGATCCAAATAAAATAATGTTTTTCAAACTTATTCTTTTTTTAACATCCTTTTAACTTATATTTCCATCCTTGTTTTAATGGATGAGTCTTTCAGACACATTCAAAGAATGTTCTTAGAAGTTAATGGGTTTCCATCCTTGTTTTAATGGATGAGTCTTTCAGACACGAAATCAAAATACTACAAATTCATAAAAGCTCGTTTCCATCCTTGTTTTAATGGATGAGTCTTTCAGACTCATTATAGATGAGAACAGAATGATCTTTAGATAGTTTCCATCCTTGTTTTAATGGATGAGTCTTTCAGACAAGCATATATTGAATGGAAGTATCCTCCAAAAGGTTTCCATCCTTGTTTTAATGGATGAGTCTTTCAGACTGGCATAGGGGGTGTCGAAGAGGTTATCTTCGAAGTTTCCATCCTTGTTTTAATGGATGAGTCTTTCAGACACTCGAGGATTTTCCAGAAGATGGATATTATCAATGTTTCCATCCTTGTTTTAATGGATGAGTCTTTCAGACATGTATCATATCACCTTCTTAATAACTCATCATTTTCAGTTTCCATCCTTGTTTTAATGGATGAGTCTTTCAGACCCTAGTGGGATACCTGTTTCCCCAGATATTCGTTCGTTTCCATCCTTGTTTTAATGGATGAGTCTTTCAGACCTGACTTAGGTAAAGGAGAAAGACAACAATACATGTTTCCATCCTTGTTTTAATGGATGAGTCTTTCAGACATTTATATGGTGTTGAGTTTTCCCCAGAGGATCAAGGGTTTCCATCCTTGTTTTAATGGATGAGTCTTTCAGACAAAAATCTCCCCAAATAAAAAAATAGTTATTTATGTTTCCATCCTTGTTTTAATGGATGAGTCTTTCAGACATAGTTATTACGTTAATAGTATATATCAGTTGAGTTTCCATCCTTGTTTTAATGGATGAGTCTTTCAGACAGTGATTAGGGAGATTAAAAAAATCTCCCCAAAGTTTCCATCCTTGTTTTAATGGATGAGTCTTTCAGACGTTTTAATGGATGAGTCTTTCAGACCGTAATTTATTGTTTCCATCCTTGTTTTAATGGATGAGTCTTTCAGACATGCGAAAGAGAGATATTTTGTGTAGTTACATTTGAGGTTTCCATCCTTGTTTTAATGGATGAGTCTTTCAGACGTGATAAAAATGGAAGTAAATGTAAATATATTTCTAAGTTTCCATCCTTGTTTTAATGGATGAGTCTTTCAGACATGCCTAAAAAATCATTCTTAGCAGCAAAAGCGTTTCCATCCTTGTTTTAATGGATGAGTCTTTCAGACCCGTGTTAATTGAAGACCATCCATCTAGAAATGGGTTTCCATCCTTGTTTTAATGGATGAGTCTTTCAGACAGGTGCATGGACAAGCATTATATTAGATGCATTGTTTCCATCCTTGTTTTAATGGATGAGTCTTTCAGACACACGACAGTACAATTTATCATCTCTGCCTTACTGTTTCCATCCTTGTTTTAATGGATGAGTCTTTCAGACATCTCGTCGGTTGAGAAAAATCCTTTTATATGTTTCCATCCTTGTTTTAATGGATGAGTCTTTCAGACGCTATCAATTTAATGGATATATAGGAGATAGTGATAGTTTCCATCCTTGTTTTAATGGATGAGTCTTTCAGAC
>JAALLO010000040.1_pt1 | contig 40728 bp, 38 predicted proteins | sample 7245941 | NCBI WGS metagenome assembly JAALLO01 (sample SAMN13049198, study PRJNA578106) | oil field metagenome | isolation source: filtered produced water from oil reservoir A2 | place: USA:offshore Texas | collected 2016 | reverse complement strand
TCACTTAAACTCTTTCAAAATATGGCTTTTTTTAGAATGAACGATGCTTTTATAAGATGAAGAAGTAGATTATGCAGAAAAATTACAGCCTTTGCAGTATACAATTTCATACTTATATTGACATAAATAGCAATAAAATATAAGTTCCAGAGATATTTTGACAATCACCTGTCAATCATATAATACTTATAAAACAAAGTTACGGAATGAATATGATGGGAAACGATTTAGCAATCATACATCCGCGGCCAAGCTCTATAGTGGCGGCACTTTACACTTTACGTGACCTGAATGTTGATGTTGCCATCCTTCATGGTCCGCCTGGTTGTTCTTTCAAACACGCAAGGCTTCTGGAAGAGGACGGGATACATGTTGTAACAACGGCACTGGATGAGAACGGTTTTGTTTTCGGAGGCCGTGATGAGCTCTCTTCTCTGCTTGAAAAGGTCAATGATATGTTCCAGCCCAGGCTAATTGGCGTGGTGGGAACATGTGCCAGCATGATCATCGGTGAGGAACTTCGCGAACCTGTCCAGGATGCCAATCTTGATGTGCCTGTTATAGAGGTTGAGGTTCATGCAGGATATCCGAACAATACCAAAGGCGTGCTTCTGGCACTGGAATCAGCTTGTGATGCAGGTATCATAGATCCGGAAGAACTTGAAAGACAGAAATTCCTGCTTGAAGAGGCCACAAATGTTGAGAAACGCCATGGTGCGGCCAGCAGGGAGTATCTTGAACCTTCCAGGGGCGATGTGAAGTACAAGGTTGCCCAGAAGATCATCAACTATCTGAAAGAAGGCAAGCGCTGCCTGACCATTATGAATGCCAAGAAAGAGACAGGCTACATGTTCGCTGATATCACGGTTGCCATTAACGAAGTCGCTGCACAGCTTGGTAAAGAAGACAATGTTATCAACATGGCAAATGTGGATGACAGTCTCGGTCTCCCTCGTGTACGTCATCATGCAAAGAGCATAATGAGTGATTTCAGGGAAAAGGGAATTACAATCCATGAGAATATAGGCGGCATGGATGAGTATCCGGTTACCGGGGAAAAGGTTAGTAATATTATCTCTGAAAAGTATTCGGACTTTGATTTTGTTGTGATCTCCGGTGTACCGCATGCAATACCCATGGACAGTATGCAGGAAATGGAAGTAATATCCGTGACCAACGGGCCAAGACAGGTAATACCGCTAAGGGAAATGGGCCATGAACATGTGCTTGTTGAGATTGACCTGCATCCGAAGACCCTGGGTGTTAGCAATATTGTGGAATCTGAGTTCGGAGCAACCATGCGCGAGGTCGCAAAGGACATGCTTGATGTTGGAGAGGATGCATAATGGTACAGAAGAGAATTGCCATATACGGCAAAGGCGGCATCGGCAAGTCCAGTACTGCTTCCAATGTTGCGGCCGCCTGTGCCGATCAGGGCTACAGGGTAATGATAATTGGATGTGATCCGAAAAGTGATTCCTCCATCACACTTCTTGGTGGAGAGAGAATACCCACCATCCTTGACCTTCTGAGGCAGAAAATAGATGTTACTGAAAAGGACGTTGTTTTCGAAGGCTATAAAGGTGTCAAGTGTGTGGAGGTCGGCGGACCCGAGCCTGGAATTGGTTGTGCGGGACGCGGTATCATTGTTGCGATCCAGAAGCTGAGTAAGGTCTGTGAATCCATGAAAGATATGGACCTGATCATCTATGATGTGCCAGGTGATATCGTTTGTGGCGGATTTGTTGCCCCCATTCGCAAGGGTCTGGTGAACGAAGCCTACATTCTTACATCGGGTGAGTACATGCCCCTCTATGCGGCTAATAACATATGCCGGGGACTTGCCAAAATCAACACGCCTCTGTCCGGTATCATCTGCAATTCCAGAAGTGTCACAAGGGAAGAGGAGATTGTCAGGAAGTTCTCCGAGGAGATCGGTAGCAAGCTTATGGCTTTTATCCCGAAGGAGCAAATAGTCCAGGATTGTGAGAGGGATGGCTTCTCCGTTCTTGAAAAAGCTTCGGATTCTTCTGTTGCGGGTGTCTATCGCGAACTTGCAAACGCTATTATGAACAACGACAGCTCTGTCATGCCTGCAGCTCTTGAGGATGCAAGGCTGCGTGAGCTCACACGATAAAGGCTGGTAATCATGTCAGTTCCTTCTTCATCCCCTGAAAAAAAACACATTCCAAGGATACTCCTGTCTGCGGGAAGTTCTTCCTCCGGCAAGACTACCATAACCATCGGTCTGCTTGCGGCCCTTACGGAGGCTGGATATAAGGTCCAGCCCTATAAGGTGGGTCTGGATTATATCGATCCGAGCTACTATTCCGAGATCACAGGTCGCAGGGCCCGGAATATCGATGGTTTCCTGATGGATGAGGAAGGTGTGAGGGATGTTTTCATTCATGGTGCGGAAGTGGATGAGGAAGCCGATATCGCAATCATTGAAGGTGTGCGTGGCCTGTATGAAGGTTTTGACAGCTTTACGGATACAGGCAGCACAGCACAGATAGCAAAGATCCTGCAATGTTCTGTTATACTTATCATCAATGCAAGAAGTATCACCCGCTCAGCGGCTGCCCTTGTAAGCGGATTCAAGGAATTCGATAAGGATGTTCACATAGCAGGTGTTATCCTCAACAATATCGGCGGCCCAAGACATGAGAAAAAAGCAACAGAGGCAATTGAACATTATACCGGTATTCCTGTTGTTGGTGTGATCCGCCGCAACAGTTCCATGAAGATATCCATGAGGCACCTCGGTCTTGTACCGGCTATAGAGGAGCGTCGCCGTGCTGATAATTTCGATGAGAGGATCGAATTTATCCGGGACACAATCAAGGACGGCATCCGGATTGACAGGCTGCTGGAAACAGCCAACGCAGCTCCTGATCTTGAGAGGCCTTCAGAAACTGTTTTCTCCCCAAGGGATATTGAGGATGAAGCTCCGGTCATTGGAGTTGCTCTTGATGAGGCTTTTAACTTCTATTATCACGATAATCTTGAACTGCTGGAGATGGCAGGAGCAAAGATCGAATACTTCAGCCCGGTGAACGATAGCAAGTTACCGGATGTGGACGGCCTGTACCTTGGAGGAGGCTACCCTGAGCTTTTCGCAGAACAACTCGAGAACAATGTATCCATGCGGGAGAACATCCTCGATGCATCACGTTCAGGAATGCCAATCTATGCTGAATGCGGCGGGCTTATGTATCTTACAGAAAAGCTGAGCACTGGTGTGAAGGGTAAAGGAGCACACCACATGGCGGAAATGCCCGAGTCCACACATGAGATGGTGGGAGCTCTCCCCGGACATACTCTCATGGGGCACAAACGTGTGGTAAGCTACAATATAGGTTCCCTGGCAACGGATTCAGTGATCGGCAAAACAGGTAATTCCTTCCGTGGCCATGAGTTCCATCATTCCGAGGTGACCGAACTTCCGAAGGATGCGGAATTTACTATAAAACTCTCCCGTGGCACCGGTATCATTGATGGCTGGGACGGACTCACGGTAAATAATACGCTGGGATGCTATGCTCATCTCGTTGCAAGCTCATACAGGGAATTCGCTGGAAGCTTCGTGGATTTTGTGAAGAAAAATAAATGAAACAGGATTTATAATCCCTTTTCTCCTTCCTGGAAAAAGAAAATATAGAGTATTGGTAATATTCCTGCTGTGTTTAAAATCAGCATAGCAATGAACCAGTAGTTCTGATCCTTTCTTGCAGCTTTCCAGAGCCCTATGCCTTTCCAGATAAGTTCCCAGATAGCAAGTGCTATTATGATTATCCAGAATCCTGTAGACTGGATATCCGTTGCCATATATGACATGTAAACCATATTTACCACCCAGGTATTGTTTATGCCTGCCTGGATAATAAATTTTGTTTAAATATCTCTTTGTGCAGAATTTTTGTACCGGGGTTAATATATAGCATTCAGTTCTAACTATAAACGGGTGATAAGGTGGATACCGGGGATATCGACTGGAAAAAACTGATAGCATCAATAGTTATCTGTCAGCTTGCGGGAATACTCGGATCGATATTCACAGCACCTGCGATCCCGACCTGGTACGCTTCCCTTGAAAAACCTTTCTTTGTACCCCCTAGCTGGACATTCTCAGTGGTATGGACCATACTTTATCTTCTGATGGGTATAGCCCTGTATCTTGTATGGAAGAAAGGATGGGATAGACGTGATGTAAGGACTGCCATGGGTGTATTTGGTATCCAGCTGTTCCTGAACTTCCTGTGGTCGCTATTGTTCTTTGGTTTTCAGTCACCACTTATGGGCTTGGTAGAAATCATCTTTCTCTGGATAGCCATTGTGGCAACTATCTGGCTCTTCTACAAAATATCAAGGGCTGCAGGATTGCTGCTGATACCATATCTTATTTGGGTATCCTTTGCAGCTCTGCTGAACTATAATATCTTTATACTCAACCCGTAAACCACAGCATGTAGAAGCCTGACAGGGAATAAGGCTCGTCAGGCAAAAAAGTTCAGAGCACGTCCTGGAGGGCTCTGGAAGCTATAAAAACACTGCCAATCCCTGATATATACTGGGCTATACGTATTGCTTCCATTATCTCTTCTTTTGTTGCTCCTTCATCCATGGCCTGCATGGCGAGCACTTTCACGCCTTCCACCGCGCCGTCGGCTGCATCAAGGGCCATTGCCATGAGCAACTTATACTTCAGAGGAATAGTTCCTTCCCCAAGTGCTGTGTTGCGTGTTATTTCCGTGAGGTTGAAAAGTTCCGGGTCTGCGTCCATGATTGTCTTTAAAGGATGTTCTTCCATTTCGATATCTCCATTGATTATTTGTTTTCTGGTTTATTGTATGATGCTTTAGTGGTTAATATTTTGCTTCTAATAGCACTCATCCTGCTAATTTTATGTATTTTAGTTAATAATGTAAAATTCAAAGTTGATTTTAGATAGATATTTCCGTAACTTAAATACTTATTTTTTTATACAACATACAAAATTAATTAAATGCATATATGAAAAATATCCTATTTAGTTTAGGGGTTGTATAGATGGGATTAAATTCTAATGAAAAGCTATTCTTATTGCTTTTAAGTATCTGGATCGTTTTTTCAGTGGGGAATGCAACAGCAGAAGCTGTAATTGTAGACTGTAACGGAAATGGTAACCATACTTCCATCCAGAAAGCGATTGACGATGCGAGTCCGGGAGATTCTATTGTTGTCCTTCCGGGTACATATACCGAAAACCTGCTTGTTAACAAGTCAGTTTCAATCGTTTCTGAGTCCGGAAATCCAGATGATACAACAATCTTGTCTGCGGATGAATGCGATGATGTAATCCATGTGACTGCAAATAATGTGGCTATTTGTGGTTTTAATATTACCAGGGTAGATCAATCTTATATAGAAAACGAATACCCGGACTATTACTATTCAGGTATATTCCTTGACAATGTTAGAGATTGTTTGGTTATAAAAAATAAATTTTCTTACAATTATGTGGGTATTTTTCTGGATTGTTCTTTAGATAACACCATAAGTAATAATAGCGCATTTTTGAATGGTGGCGGTATTTCTCTATCCAGTTCTAATGAAAACATTGTAACTCACAACAATGCATTTTCAGATGTTACAGGAATTCACCTTAGTATGTCTTATGACAATAAATTATTATCGAACAATATTGAATCATGTACCAATAATGGTGTTTCTTTTTCTGACTCGCTTAATACGACAGTAGCAGAGAATAATATCAAGAATTGTGATAATGGAATCAGGATTGGCTTTGGATCATACAACAGTACACTCGCTAATAATACTGTTACGTTAAACAATTGTAGTTTCTATCTCTACTATTCTGATCACCTTACAATAAGTGACAATATTGTTTCTGGTAACAATAAATATGGTTTTTACATGAGGGACTCTTATCATAATGAAATCAAAAATAACATCATTTCCAACAATTCTGAATATGGGATGTATCTACAATATTCATCCAATTATAATCTTATTTATAACAACTTTTTTAATAACACAAACAATGTACGAGATGAGTGTCTGAATACCTGGAACGCTACCAGAATAACCGGTGCCAATATAGTAGGTGGATCATATCTTGGAGGCAATTTCTGGGCACGTCCTGATGGAACAGGCTTCAGTCAGACACATGAAGATACTGATAAGGATGGTATATGCGACGAAATATATGCCATTGAAGGGAGCAATGCAGATAAGTTACCTTTGTCTTCTTTTCAGGATGAAGATATTATTGTAGATGGAAGTGGTTGTGGGGACCATACATCGATCCAGGCAGCGGTGGATGCAGCTGCTGAAGGGACTACCATCGTTATTCGTAATGGCACTTATATTGAGAATATAAATGTTGGTAAATCAGTTACAATCATATCCGAGTCAAGAAACCCCCTGGATGTTATCATCAGACCTTTTGATGTCGAGAAAAATCTGATTACTATCAATGCAGACAACGTAACATTAGGCGGTTTGACAGTTACCGGTGCAAATTCTTCCAAAGCGATATCTCTTTATGAATCTACAAACTGCTTAATCAACAACACCATAGTTGAATCAAATGAATATGGAATCTACCTGAACAACTCAGATAGCAATAAAGTAATTAACAACACCTTAAAATCAAATGATCTGATCGGTCTTTGTCTTTTTGAAAGCGATAATAATACCATCAGTTTTACATCATCTTTAAATGATTTTATTGGTTTTGACCTAGTAAGATCCTCTAACAATAATATTTCACAAAATGTTATTGAAGATGACAGAGCTTATGGTATCTATTTACATGAATTATCCCACGACAATATAATTTTTAATAATACAATAGATCACACTTACTCATTTGAACCATCCGGATCCACAATATTAAGTTCGGAAAGCATGTACCCTGTAAGTCAGGAAGCTGCTAAAGAATTTGACCTGTATACAGTTGAGTATTTCGAACAGGGACCAGTACCTGATATATCTGCTGAAGATACGTCCTTATCATCAACTGTAACTGATGAATCAGGTGTTGCCAGTGGAATTGGATTATTCTTGAACAAGCATAATACTGGTAACCTTATAACCGGCAATATCGTGGAAAACAGCTTAATTTATGGATTATGTCTTGGAGAAAGTTCATCGGGAAACACTATTTATGACAACTATTTCAACAATGGTGGCAATTTCTTCCAAAATTTCAATAACACCAACAAGTGGAATGTGACAAAGAAATCAGGATCAAATATTATAGACGGTCCGTATCTAGGTGGCAATTACTGGGTAAACCCTTCGGGCACAGGTTTCAGCCAGACACATCCGGACATGGATGGGGATGGAATATGTGATGATGTATATTCCATTGATGGAAGCAATATTGACAGCTTACCTTTGTGCTTATATGAAAATTCTACTCATGATCCATGCCTGCAAAGTATTATCCATTCTGGATTAAATCTGTCTGATATTATAGACAATCATGGAATTGAAGTATTTGATACGAATTCAGGTTCAATGGTAAAGTGTCTTGAATTCAACTCAAGTAATTTTGGCGGATTTTTAACTGATTACGAAAGCAATGCCTCTACTGAAATATTAAGAATATATGATGATGCAGATCTGGTGGATTGCACTATACCTGAGGGGTCTTTAGAGTACAAATCAACTATATATATGGAAGATTTCAACGCCACATTTGATGATTACCCTTATGAAGGTTATAATGTACTGAATTTATTTGGTGAGCAATACGTTTCATTGGGTACTGATTCGCCTAATATGTTCACAAAATTGATACTGAATAGTAATGATGTAATTACCCTCTCGCCTGGCGAATCAATTGATTTAGGCGAAGGATTTACATTCCGTTTCAATCAATTTGATACGACGGGCGAAAAAGTTTGGGTGGATCTCCATAGATATGATGAGTTCATCGATGACGAAGTACTTACCTTAACCGAGCCAAACGGCACTACATGGTGGTATGATTTTGATATTGCTTCCGAAGATGATGTAGTCGTTTTTGGTGTTCATGTGTTGAAGAATAACTCATCATCAATTACAATAGATGGTGTATGGCTGACAGATTTTCAACATATTCTTCTTATGGAATGTGGGGATCGGTTTGGAAACCTTGAAGTGACCAATATTGATTCCAATTCATTATCAATGAGAAATTACGCTCCAATGCATTTGGAAAGAGATACTATCGTCGGAATTGTGAACGACCTTTCTTTTGAGATTTTAGACAAAGATAATTTTAACTTCCGGCTAGTCAAAGGATTACAAAATGAATTTGCTTCAAATACTGCTCCAATATCTATGATCTATTATCCTCAGCCTAACCTGTTCTTTAAAGGAGACTTGATATACTTTGAAGGAAGTGGTTTTGATTTTGATGATATGTTGAGTGCCTATAAATGGACTTCCAGTATTGATGGTCACTTGAGCGATTTGCGAACATTTAGTACTCGTGATCTAACAGCTGGCAATCATACCATTAATTTCAGTGTACAGGATGATTCAGGTTCTTGGTCCGAAGAAGTATCAACATCACTGGTCGTAGGTGATACCAATATAACTGTAAACACAACATTTGAATCCCAGTTTGGAGGACCAGTAGAAGACGTTGCAATTTTCGGAAATTATTCCTGTGTGGCACAGGGACAGAATGTAATTGTGGTTGACATTAGCACTCCATCTGATCCTGTGGAAGTAAGCAGGTTTCCAACTTCATCAACGGTGGAAGAAATTGAAGGGTCAGGTGATTATGTCTATGTTGCAGATGATGATCTCTTAATTGTTAATGTAAGCAATCCTAAATCTCCTATAGTTGAATCCAGCTACATCATTAATAGATCTATAGAAGATATTTGCATTTCAGATAACTATGCATATGTGGCTTCTTATGGTGGTCTCGAAATAATCGATGTTAGTGACCCAGCATTGCCAACAATGGTGGGTAGTTATACTGGTTTAACATATGATGTATCTGTAAATGAGACTCATGCCTACGTACTTAAAGAGTTCAAAGATGAGTTTTCAATAATCAATATAAGCAATCCCACATCATTAGCAATCGAAGGTTCTTGTGACTTTTCATATCATGCACAGGAAAATTATGTTTCTGGTGACTATAGTTATGTAGCTGCTGGTGATGATGGTCTTATAATTGTCAACATAAGCAATCCTATGTCTCCGGAGATAGTTGGTATTTGCGATACTATTTACGATGCATCGGATGTTTTTGTAATCGACAATTATGCTTACGTAGCTGATGGGCGCAATGGCCTTATCACAATTGATGTTGGTGACCCTGCAAAACCAACACTTGTCTCTAGCTATGAGAGTTTGTACAGCAGTGGTCTTCTTAGTATTGATATTTCCGGGAATTATGCATATTCAGCCGATAAAAATTATGGATTCGTTGTTTTCGATATCGGAAATCCAATATCACCAGAGTTTGCAGGCAAATGTGATACAGTTGTAAATTTATGGAATGTTGGTGCTTATGGTGACTATGCATATACAACAACTGGAGCAGATGGTTTCGTAGTAATTGATATCAGCGATTCCACATATCCAAAAATAGCTGATAGTAGCTATAGTGGAGTTTCAGGTTACAATCATTTTGCAATTTCTAATGAGTATGTTTATGTGGCTGATGGCCCGGAATATGTTTCAGTTATTGACATCAGCAACCCTTTCAATACCACTTATGCAGGCAGATTAGAAACTAGAGGTACTGCGTACGATATTGCAGTTTCTGACAAATATGCTTATGTGGTTGCTTCGTCTGGTCTTTTAGTCTTTGATATCAGTAACCCTTTAACGTCAAAACTTATAGGTAGTTATGAAACGGCTAGCTCTGCGAGACGTATCTCAGTTTCAAATAACTATGCTTATTTAACTGTTATAACCGGTGAGCTTCTTTTAATCGATATAAGTGACCCGGTAACACCTATGCTTGTAGGCAGCTGCGATGTGGGAGGGGGTTGTTCTGAAATCGCTGCTTATGAGGGTCACGTATATTTAGCCAGTTATTACAACGGTCTTGTTACTGTTGATGCCACAGACCCTACGAACCCATTCCTCCTTCACAGCTCCAGTTCATTAAGAGCAGAAGATGTTGTTGTGTCTGATGGTAATCTTTATGTTGCTTCTCCTGGAAAGGGTCTTGTTATTGTTGATATAAAGGATCCCAAATCACCATCGATTATAGGTAATTACTATATTGGCTCTGCATCTGGTGTTGATGTTTTAGATAACCTTGTTTGCTTGGCTGGTTATCGCAGCGGTCTTGTTATTCTTCAAACCGAATTAATGTTTGATTCAGTTAATTTTGATTCACCTGCAATTCCTGTTTCCACATCCTCCAGCTCCAGCGGAGGTGGCGGAGGCGGTAGTGGCACCACAGGTGAAACCTATGAGAACATCGCATTCAAGGATGTAAAAACTGAACTTGTATTGAAGGACTCTGTGACATCTTATGACTTCACGGATGAGAATAACGAAGTGGAATTTGTCCGATTTGTAGCTTCCCGAAACTGGGGTAAGATCTCATCTACCGTCGAGTGCCTGCATGAAGTTTCCGCACTTGTTGATAAAGAGCCCGACGGAATTGTTTATCACAACGTGAATATATGGGTCGGTAAGTCAGGGTTCTCGGATTCCGACAATATAAGGGATTGTGCAATTGGCTTCAGGGTCAGCAGATCATGGATTGAGGAGAAAGGTGTTGATAAAAATACAATACGTCTCCTGCACTATTCAAGTGGAGAATGGGAGGAACTTGAAACTTCGCTGGTGGATGAGGATGAAGAGTATCTTCATTTCGAGGCAAAAACTTCAGGCTTCTCACCATTTGCAATTGTGGCTTATCCGTCAGAAGAGATTACAGAGGACACTGACAAACAGATGTCACTGAATACTGCCCCTGTTCAGGAAGTACCTTCTGCGGATAATGCGACAAAATCCCAGTCTCCGAGCGCTCCCGGATTTAAGGGTATTATGGGTATTTTGTCCTTGTTCCTTGCGGGATATTACATTGTTCAAAGGAAGCGAAATTGAATTCAGGCTTTCTTTGTTTATTTTATCCTGCTTTCTCCTTCACAAGCTGTATGCAATTGCCCCATGGGTCCTCCAGTACGATAAGATAATCTCCGGGTCTGCTTAGAGGACATTTTTCTATGAATCTGGCTCCATTGCTGACAAAATGCTCCACATCATTTTCCGGGTCATTGCTTTCAACGGCTATATGGAACTGGAGGTGATGGTCTGTTTGCCTGCTGAGTGGTGATACATCAGGGACTTTTCCGAATTCGAGCATAACTTTTTCACTGCTATCTGTGACAAAGGCAACTGCCTTCTCTTCATCCTGTGCTTCGAATCTGATATTGAATCCCATGACTTTTTTATACCAGTGTCCCATTGCCACGGGCTCTTTTACAATGATTCCAATGTGCTCTATGTTATAGTGTTTCAATCAAGTCACCTTCCAACAATCACTTTAATTTATTGCATGAGATGTCGATAAGCTTATCCCGATTTGAGAGTCTTCTCTTCATAAGTTCCACTATGATTAAATAGATTGTATGATATCTGTCCCCTGATTTACTTTTCAATTCACAGGTGAGCTCATTGATAGGAAAACTAATGCAGGACCGTGTAATTTCCGGAAAACAGGCAATAAACGAGCTTTACAGAACAGGCTATTACGGACGTCCCAAAGATGATAGCCTCGAACTGACACTGGTAGAAGCGGCGTATCTCCTTTACAAGAACAAGCTTGATATTGAACTGGATGATGGGGTCCTGGGATTTGAGGATTTCTTCACTGAAGCTGCAAAAAGACAACAATACTTCGAGCTCAAATATATCGTCTACAAGGACCTCAGGGAGAGGGGCTTTTATGTGCAGTCCGGTGTCACCGATTTCAGGGTATATCCCAGAGGCGGTCATCCCGGAAAGACCCCTGCAAAGAGTTTTGTATACGTTAGGTCCGAACGCATACCAATGCCGCTGTCAGACCTGCTTCCTTCGGTCAATGCGGCAGAGAACGTACGCAAGCAGATGATCCTTGCCATCGTTGACGAAGAAAGTGATCTCACCTACTATGAGGTAAAAAAAGTCAAGGTCAAAGGTAAAACCAAAATAATCAAGCCGGCACAGGACCTCATCAGGTCCACTCTTCTCGAGGACCGCGTAATTGTCTGGGATGCAGAGTCCTCCCAGTATCTTCATGGAAACGGATTCTACGGAAAGCCCCTTGATAATGAACGTCTGCAACTCTCTCTTGTGGAATCGGCCTATCTTCTGGAACTTGGTCTGATAGATATTCAGAAAAGCGACTCAGAAGAAAGTATGGACCTGAATGATTTCTCTTCTGTAGCCTCTTCCATCGAACCTGATTTCATGCGTAAGTACATGGCATATAATGATCTGCGTAACTCCGGCCTTGTACCAAAGACCGGTTTTAAGTTCGGAACACATTTCAGGGTTTATGCAGAGATGGTATCCGTTGACAAAATTCCGCACTCCGAATACCTGATACACTCCATTGCAACAGATCATGTGTTCATGCTCCCGGTTATGTCAAGGGCCATAAGGCTTGCCAACAGCGTCAGGAAAAGAATGCTTTATGCAATTGAGGACAGGGATGGGATCACGTATGTTGATATTGGCAGGATAAAGATGTAATCTTATTCTATCATTTTTTACATTTTACAGTTCCATTAATATGTCTAGATAAATCATTGCTATTATTAATCCAGACATAATTAAAATCCACAGTACAATCCACAAAATGTTAGCCAGCAACTTTAATATTTTATTATCTTCTCTTTCACATACAAATGCTATAATAGTCAGCAAAATGCAACTTAATACATATACAAGAGTACTATTTTTAGGACCAGGCCTCATTATAAAGCCTATTGATTGCATTTGTAAAATAGCAAACACAATTAATAATATCGCTACTGATGTACCAAGAACTATTGATATTTTCTTTGATTTCAGGGCTGCTAGATTCATAGTTTTCTCAAAATATAAAAAAAATGAATATGCTTTAGTTCATATTTAATTTTTATAAGTTTTCCCATCCAGATGATGATGTACAAGTAATTACTGCTGGAGCATAACCAGGTGGAGCAACTGCCTCATGGACACCATCAACTTTATAGGTTCCAGATGAATAATGCTTATATGCCGTTACTTCTATTTCTTTGGTTGATGCAGCTGTTTTTGCACAAAATCCAATTAAGTTACTACTAGAATCATACAATCCCGAGTATACATATACCTCTACTGGAGTTGCTCCATAGAAATTTGACTTGCTTGAAAATTTAATATTTGATGACTCTTTTTCAATAGATGATGTACCCATCATAATACCAAATGGTAAACTTTTTGTACCCAAGTCAGTATCAATTGTTTTATTTGTTACATCAGATGAACCAAACCATACTTTTTCTTGTTGATAATATCCACTAGTAGCTTTGCTTGGGGATTCATCATATAATTCAGGTAATGCTATTTTGATAAATTCGCCGTTTGTTATATTTGTACCTTCTAATTTAGTAATTAATTCTAGTCGCTCTTCATCAGTTATTGTTACTGATTTTTCATCAGACGCACTCGCAAATCCTGCCATCAAGATTAACGAAGCTAAAAATACAATACCTATTCGTTTCATATTCATTATATTTGGCTCCTTTTTAATTTTACATTGCAATATAGTATTTTTTTAGGTGGTATTGTGTTATTTTTACAATGTAACGTTTGTCTAAAGTATTTGCTACTATATAAGTATTTTTATCAATAGTTGAGTTAGGTCGATTGATTATGTTTATTCTTGTTTGCTGATTTTAAGTCATTATTTTAATTTAAGCCCACTTTTATTATAATCATCTTATGTATTATAAACACTAAAAATAGATACAGGCTACTATCTTGACAGTGATATTTCTTCATCACTTGCATCATCAATTGAGTCAGATTTTCCAAAAACCTTGCAGCATATTCTGACCTTAGATATTCAAGAATTGTACCAAAAACTGGATTTTAATTTGGAAACTCATTTTAGGGTATATAACTATGAATTTATACTTCCTGTAATGTCAAGAGCAGTAAGATTTGCCAATAGTGTAAGAAAAAGAATACTCTATGCTATTGAAGAGCATGAACAGATGATGTATCTTGATATCAGAAGGATCAAGATGTAATTTTGGTTTTAATAATGCTCAGGACCGAGCAGTCGTATACATTAAATATCATACGCCATTTTCTTTCAAAGGATGTTTGAGATAATTGCAGTTGACATTTCGGGCAGGCACAGGGTGGATGATTATTATCTTATGGTCTGTGCTGCGGTTGCTGCATCCGTAACCCCGGATCATGTTGAAAAGGTGAACCAGATCAGCATACGTTCCTTCAGGGAAGATTCCGCACCCGATGTTCCCATGGTTGTGAGGATGATCGAGGATACGGTCTCAGAGATTCGTTTTAATGGCACCATTGTCACCGAGCCGGGCGACATGTATAACCGGCCGCAATGGCTAATAGACAGTATGTTCACAATGGATTTCAAATATGAAGAATCCTTAAGTGAAAGGCGTTGTATGGAGATCGCGCACCATGTATCTCTCAGTGCAAGGAATCTTCTGCTCAGGGAACTCAATATCAGGTAAACAAACTTATTGTTGTTATATCATGAAACGTGCTATTCTGGTTAAAAGGAACGATCCCCGTAGCGAGGACGATGATAACGAACTTCGCTTAAGGGAGCTTGAAGAGCTGGCAGGGTCCGCAGGTTATACTGTGGTCTCTGAACTGACACAGACAAGGCATCCTGATCCCAAGTACCGGGTCGGAAGTGGAAAAGTGGAGGAGCTTGCCCAGCTTGTTCAGGATGTGGAAGCTGACAAGATCATCTTCTACAATCAGCTTAGCACAATGCAGGTCTACAACATATCCGAGATATGTCGCCGTGAGGTAATCGATAAGTTCCAGCTTATCCTGGAGATATTTGCAAGCCGTGCCACAACACACCGCTCAAAGTTACAGGTCGAGCTTGCAAGGCTTGAATACGAACTGCCAAAGGCAAGGGCAATAGTATCCATACTGAAAAAGGAAGAGCGACCTGGTTTTATGGGTCTTGGAGGCTATGAGGATTCCTATGCACAGGATGTTAAGAATCGTATTGCACGTATAAAGGATGAGCTACGTGATGTGGACCGTGACAGGGATTCACTGCGCACTTTCCGTCACTCCAAGGGCTTTTCCCTTGTAGCCCTGGCAGGTTATACCAATGCCGGCAAAAGCACCCTGTTCAATATGCTTGTTGATGAAAGCAAAACCGTAAGGAACATGCTGTTCACAACTTTGGTCCCAACGACAAGGTCCCTGACGGTGCAGGGCAGGGAAGTCCTGTTGACTGATACGGTGGGTTTCATCGAAGACCTGCCACACTGGATGGTGGATGCGTTCCGTTCCACTCTCAATGAGATTTTCTTTGCGGATATTGTTCTCCTTGTGGTGGATTGCAGTGAGCCCGTGGAAACCATCCACCGTAAACTTTCCGTGAGCCATGAGACAATGTGGGAGCAGTTGCAGGAAGTGGAAATAATAACGGTTTTCAATAAAGCCGACCTGCTCACGGAAGAAGAACTTGATGACCGCATGCTCAGTCTTGGATACCTTGCACCGAATCCAGTGGCAGTTTCAGCAAAAACAGGTTTTGGGATCGATGCATTAAAGCAGGAAATACGCAGGCATTTACCAGAGTGGGACCGTGTGCAGCTTTCTCTGCCCCTTTCCGAAGAGGGAATGTCCACACTCTCCTGGTTGTTCGATGAGGGTGTTGTTCACAATGTTGATTACGACGATTCGATAAATATTGACCTCGAAGCCAGAGAGAGTATCATAAGCAAAGCAAAATCTTTTACAGGAAAAAAAGTGAATTGAGTGATAAATTATATATGTTTCCTGTATACGTAACATATAAATACGATAAAGTTGTTTGTAAACATGCGAACGGGTAACTTCTCTAATGTACCACCAATCCTATCCAACCACCCAACCAACCACAAACTTCTATTTTCCCGTTCGCCACTACTTTTCTATTAATCTTCCATAAAAATCCTTATAAGCTCTCAGCCCTTAGATTCTTCTATGCGATTCGATCTCCATGTTCATTCTGTTTTTTCCAAGGACAGCTATGCAGGGCATGATGAAATACTGGAATATGCTGCAAAGAACGGTCTGGACGGATTTGCAATATGTGACCATGATTCTATTGAAGGTGGTCTTGAATGTGCCAGAAGAGCGCTTGAGATCGGCTCCGAACAGATAGTTATCCCTGGTGTGGAGGTCAGCTCCTCAAAGGGGCACATACTGGTCCTGGGTGTTAAGGAAAAAATAGAACCTGGCTTAAGTCCTGAAGAGACTATCAGAATAGCGCATGAACAGGGCGCTGTAGTGGTTATTCCTCATCCTTACAAGACAACATCCCATGGAATTGGCTATCTGAAGGGCCTTGATGCGGATGCTGTGGAGGTTCTCAACTCCCGCTGCATGACTAAGGGGCCTAATAATAAGGCCAGAAAAGTTGCGGATGAGCTTGGTCTGCCTCATGTCGGAGGAAGTGATGCGCACGAAGCTCCTATGGTTGGCAGATCATATGCGGAGATCGATGTCTCTGAGAGAAGCGTGGAAGCGGTTCTGGATGCTATTCGGGAAGGCAGGACAAGTGCCGGTGGACGCCTGACCCCGGCTTCATACGTTGTGAAGCAGATGTTTGCAGGTCATTTAAAAAAGGCAAAGACCCGACTTAGAAGGTCCAGAAGATCACATCGCTCAAAGAATGTTTAGTATATCTTCAGGTTGCTCGAGAACAGTTATTCCTTCAAGTTCCCTTACAATTTCGACATTTCTTGCATCTATGTCCCTTACTTTCAGCGTAACAGGTCCGCCCTTGATAGCATCGAACTCGCATAGTTCCTTGCATATGCCGCATCCGCTGCACTTTAGCAGGTCTATCTGATCGGTGATGGCTTCGTTGGGACATGCTTCCCACGGAGGACATGGATCACATTTGCGGCACATTTCTCTATCAATCCCGAAGGGGAGTTCTGATACAACAACCCCTGCAATATCCACAGGTACCACATAGACAGGCACACTTCCCTTAACAGCCTGTGCCACAGCATTGCTGACAAGTGAGTCTGCGGTACCGCTTGCTATCTTGGATACGGTATTGGATGTAGCAGGTGTCACAAAAAGCGCATCGTATTTGTCAAGGAGAAAACGACCGGTTTTAGGCCAGCTTTTTCCCTGCTGTGTTTCTGGAAAGATTTCCTCCAGGTATTCTCCGCATGATATCTTTTCCATTTCTTTTTCAAGCCCGTACATCCTGACGACCTCTTCGGCTGCACTGGAAAGAAAAGTATTAACTCTGATGTCATGTTCTTTTTTTATCTGGTCGAATACCTTAAAACTTGATGTAAGGAAATGTCCGGCACCTGTGATGCCCCATGCGACTGTTTTTCTCATAGCGACCACAACGATTTTTCCAGGTTATATTTTTCCGCCGCCTTTCTAGAGATACTCGTAGATAAGCTTCATAGCCTCTTTCTCAGCTTCCCCGCCGCATTTTTCCACAATGTCACCATATGCCTTGATCAACTTCAGGTATTTGTCATCTTCTGTAAGCTGATACCTGGTTGCATGTATGCAGGCTTCGATAACACCGTATAATCCACGATTGGGAGCCCGTATCTTACACTTGTTAATATGTGCATAGATCGGAACAAGCTCGGAAATAAAAGCTTCACTTGTAAGTTTCGAATTCACGCACTCAAAGGCAACCCAGCACTGTGCTTCTTTTAATGTGGATATCGTTATATTGTTGAAGGTCTTTGATTCGAACTCAGAATCATCCAGTTCAGTGAATGTGGAAAGGGCAAATAGTATGGGGTCGTTTGTGATGTTTGCAACCAGCTTCTTCTCGGCCAGCACATTCTCATAGGTATTCGATCCCTTGAAGAGTCTGATAAACAGCTTGTCTTTCTTGCGTATGATTCCCATGGGTGCTGCGTTCGGTGTCCAGCCCTTGTTAGTTGTAACAATTGTTTCGGATATTCCTTCATATAGTCCGAAACTGTCAATATCAAAATCCTTATCCAACATTAATATCTGACTCCTGCAAGCAAAGCAATGAATATGCCGGCAATTACTATATCGGCAGTTGATCCCGGATTGATCTTCTTTTCCAGGAGTTCTGCGTCCATTTTTTCAATTGAGGCTTTTATATCAGTAAAATTAACTTCTTTACTATATATATTTTGTAGCAGAGACTTTGCCTGAGATGAAACCGTGAGGGCAGTTTTACTGTCAAACTTGGTGGTAATGAAAGTATCTTCATTCTCTGACAGTATTTTCAGAAAAGAGTAAACCACCACATCATTGATATCGACATCAATCTTACCCGGAAGTATCCTGTCCTGCAAACCTCCTATAATAATCTCCGCACAGTCTGCACATCTCTTAAAACCCGAGACCCATTCATTTGCTATCAGATCATATTCCTTTGCAATTTCCATGAGTTCATAGAGACTGACGTTTTTTTCTGTAAGTTCATTTGTTGCCCTTTCATCCTGCAGGCTGAACTCGTCCACGGGATTTACCTTTACACCGGCAGTGTCAAAGCAACCGTAGAACTCAATAGCATCAGAAGTGTCTGTATTTTTCACTATATTATGCGCACATTTCGTAAGCTCGTCGATTGTGAACATATCCTTTTGATCAAAGGTCTTTCCTGCTGCCATGGCAAGTGGTACAAGCAGTATAATGGCACCAAAGTGAGTGTTTCCTCCATTCTGCCAGCTGACACTTTCCTTGACTGCCTTTTTTATCAGCTCCCCGGCACCATGCAAACTTTCAGCTGCCTCCTCCATCACAGGATACATGCTTATGGCGGATGCCAGGAAATGCTCGTAACGTGTGTCCTCATAGTCATCATGCCGGTCTATGTTTCCTGGTTTCGGGGAAGCCGACACTTCCAGGCACATGGCAAGCTGGGCACAGCGTGCGATATATGATCTCAGGGGATAGCCATCCCTTCTGACAGTGAAGCTTTGATTTTCGCTCATCTATCCGATATGTGGTATTTACCGGGTCTTCGATTTCTCAATTATGTGGTCTGCAAGTTCCTTTTTCAGATGCATATACTCCGCATCGGAAAGTCCAAGAGTTTCCAGCACGCCGTCCCTGAGGAAGCATGGTTTTGAGATCTTACAGCACCATACGAGACTGCCAAAGCACGTGCTGTCTCCGTACTCCAGCATTGTGCCCTTTGCAAAGTCCATTTTCAGATCGGCAAACTCCTGTGCAGTAAACCCGAGCTTTTCTATCTTTCCATGCACCGGACACTGTTTCACAGGCAGACAGCAGAATGTAAGTCCTCTGAGATCACCCTCTCCTCTGCATACATGTTTCGGGGCATTGTACCACCCCATGTCTTCATGGAGCATTGTAACGTTTTTGACAAGCTGGCCTATAAGTGCAGGGTTGTCCATAACTCCCCTTGCAACCGAGACCATGTCAGCACCCCTTGAGAACATATTCTTGGCCGTTCCAAAATCGGTTACTGAATTGTTGCATATGAGGAACATTGATGTGGAGTCACGTACATTCTTGATGAGCCTGAGGTCTGCTCCTGCTCCTTCCATCATTGCATCCAGATGCAGTATATCGGCACCTGCGGACTCCAACTCCTTTACAAGCTCAATGTCGTTGACCACATTTCCTCTGACCTTTACGGAGAGGACAACACCGGTCTCCTTTATCTTCTTCACGAATTCGGTGAGCCTGGGTATGTCTTTTAACAATGCCTGTCCTGCACCTATGGAGGTCATTTCCTCCTGGCGGCAGTGGGCATCCAGCTCCAGAATGGCACCTGCATCTTTTGCAATTCTAGCTGCCTTGACCAATGGTTCCGGATCGGCACTTCTGACATTCAAGGCAATTGAAGGTCCGCTACCTACAGCATTTATTTCCTGTTCTATAAGTTCGAAAGGATCGTCTGAGACAAACTCTTCCCTTCCCCTTGTTACCATGTCAGCTGCAGCCTGCTGTGTTTTCTCATCAAGGTTATATCCTCCGAGTATCACAAGCCCTGCATCAGCTGCATGCTTATTAGCAAAATCACTATCTGTTATACCCCCCATTGGGGCTAATGCAATGGGATTTTTAAAATTGACATATCCTGCTTTAAGATTAAAAAGATCATCAGACACACTTTCACCTCTGGTCTGTGTTTTGTATTTTGACTATGTGTGCTGCTCAATACTGGTTGGTCCGATATTAATATAACGCTGCGGTATATTCTCACCGGTATTGAAAGTGGGATCGGGGTTTAAGATCAGGGCAGCTTTATACTGCTATACTCAAGAACTAAATACTATCAAAACACACATTTAAAATAACCATTGATTCACAATGGATACAAAAGTGGAGGTTAATTATGAATTGTATTGTATGCGGAGCTGAAAGTAATACAAGATATTGTAACGATTGCGGAAAGGTTATGGATGAACTTATCAGGAGAGTGGGTGAGGAGCGCTGGGCTGCTATGGATGACTGCTCTTACATCTATCCCATGGTTCTGAGGGTTGCAAGGGGGGAGCTTACAGTAAATGACATCATCCAGGCAATGGAAGTCGAGGATTAAAGACTTCCGGCAATTATTATTTTTAAAAAAGTAAAAAAGAAAAAGTAAGCAGGGCTTACTTATCCATCGAGTATTTCTTCTGCAACGTCTCTGTAGGCGTCCATCACGTAAGATATGCCTGATACCTTTGCGGCTTCCTCTGTAAGTGCCATAAGGTCCTTACGCTGCAGTGTCGGAAGGCTGAACCTTCTGGAACCTGCCATGAGCTGCTGGAGTCCAACCCTTGTCTTCTCGGCATATGAGTGTATACCTATTGCACCAAGCGGGATGTCCTTGATATCGTTGCCATAGCGCTCTTCGAGTTCTTCATAGTGGACAAAGATCTCTTCAGGCCTGTGTCCGAATTCGGATACTGTCTTTGGAAGGTTGCCCTCATCAAGCCACTTGCCGATGTTCTTACCTACCATACCGGGTATCATAAGACCACGGCCCATACATACTGCCTTGAAATAAGGTGAACCCATTGCAAGTACCTTGTAGATACCGTCCTCACTTGAGAAACCTCCTGCCATTGCAAGGTCCGGTACTCTCTTGCCCTTTGATTTGAGCTTCTCTGCGAACTCGTAGACGAGTGACTGGAGATAGAATGTCGGAGTTCCCCATTCTTCCATCATCGGCCACGGGCTCATACCGGTACCCCCAGGTGCACCGTCATATGTCAGAAGATCGATCTTAGCATCTGAACTGTACTTAATAGCCATTGCAGTTTCTGCCATGGAGTATGCACCAGTCTTTAAGGTGATACGCTTGAAACCGAGGTCTCTGAGTCTGTCACATTCTTCATGGAATCCTTCTTCAGTGACAAAGCCGAGTCTTGAGTGTCTCTCAAATTCCCTGATGGCGCCCATCTTGAATGCTTCCTGTACGGCTGCAAGTTCAGGGTCAGGTGTAACGATGTAACCTCTCTTCTTGAGCTCGATCGCACGGTCGAGGTCGCTTACTTTTATCTCTCCGCCTATGCATTTTGCACCCTGGCCCCATTTCAGTTCAATGGTGTCCATTTCGTGCTTGCTGGAAAGGTATTCAGCAACACCGAGTTTTGTGTCCTCGACGTTCATCTGGACTAACATCTCACCGTAGCCGTCATAGAACTTCTTGTAAAGCTCGATCCTGCGATCCATTTCCGGTGATTCTGTCACTAGGCCGTCGCTTCCCCTCTTAAGTCCGGGGTCGATACCGCATACGTTCTCACCACAAACGATTGTGACACCGGCAATAGCCGCACCGATTGCGAAGTGTTCCCAGTTCTTCCTTGCGATATCTGTGGAACCGAGTGCTCCGGTAAAGATCGGTACTCTCATCTTTACCTTCTTATCCCAGCCGTACTCGGTTTCAGTACTGACGTTCGGGAACCTTGCGGTTTCAGGACTTGGTTCCATATCCTCGGGCATGCCCACGGCCCCAACAGCATATCCCTGAATGTTGATGTGGGAATAGTCTATGGGGTAGTTCTTGTCAGCACCGGCTGTGACCTCACCAAAAGGTCCGGGGTACAGAACTTCACGTCCTCTGAAAGAAGACTTGAAAATTTCACAGTTTCCACGGCATCCGTCCACACAACGTGTACAGATACCTGACATTGGTACAACGCTCTTTGACCTGTTAAAGGTCTTTGTAGCTTCATTTGCATTTGGTTGCCTAAGATTTACCATGCATATTCACTTCCTCTATTTTTTAATACTATTTTTCAGCCGGTCTTCCTACTTCCGGCCTGTTCCTAACTCTGGGCTAGCAATAGTAGGCTAGCGGTTGGCTTCAACATATATTTATATTTTTTTGTTTTTTCCTCTTTTCAGCTTTTACAATGGTGTATAAGGAAGCCGTTTTCTTGTTTTAGCTAATAAAGTTTATTCCGGAAGTAGGAAATCGGCTGTAAATCACTATATATATTTTTTTGTTGATTTTATTTGATAGTCTTTACAACAGGAAATAATTGATCTTTAGTAAAATTTCATTTCTGGCCAAAACACAGTCCCCTCAAATCTGGCATTAACGGTTTGTTTTAAATAAGACATTGCAGGTATTTGCTTCATGATCCAGGACATTCTGATTCCTTTTTTGTTGGTAGGTCTTGCTGAACTGGGTGACAAGACTCAGCTTGCGGTGCTGATCCTGTCCACAAAGACCCGGAAATACCTGTCTTTGCTTGCAGGTGTTATGCTGGCATTCGTCCTGACAGACGGACTCGCCATATTACTTGGAAGTTTCATTAGCGAAAGGGTTCCCATGGAGTATGTGAGAATAGGTGCTGGACTGATATTCATATTGTTTGGTATTATCACTCTGGTTAAAAGGGATGAAGAGGACGATGAAGGCTCTTATGAGTTGAAAAATCCATTTGTTTCCGGATTTGCTCTGATACTTGTTGCCGAGATGGGAGATAAGACCCAGCTTGCCTCTGCCCTGTTTGCCACGCAGTATGAACCGATCCTGGTTTTCATAGGTGTGGTCTTTGCTCTGTTTATACTCTCAGCTGCTGCCATCTTCCTTGGAAAACTGATAATGGAGAGGATCAATAAAAGAACCATATCCCTTGTGGCAGGTGCTTTGTTCATACTGATAGGTGTATCTTTCCTGTTGTAGTCCGATGATATCGCGGAATAACCGGTACCTAAACAAGATTAATAAACCATTAGCAGTTATTTTAAGACAGGGAGGTTTTATCATAGTTCATATACTAAAATGCAGGGATCTTGGGTTCAATGATGATTTCATTGTTGTAGATAACGATCCTTCCAAAGTAAAAGAAAAAATGAAAGAGCATATTCTGGATAAACACAAGGATGAGTTTGAGGAACTTTCTGATTTTCACAAGGAAGAAATTATGTCTAAAATGGACTTCCTGCTCACACGTGGCTGTGGCTGCGGTGTATTAAAACTCTGATATCCTGTCTTCTATTTTTCTCTCTTTTTCATCCTGTGCCTGGCTACAATATAAAATCCTGCCAGAGCTGGTGGAATGAAGATCAAAACGGCTGTACCGATCGTGTCGATTTTCAGATTATGCGTATCCTCCGACTGCAGGTATTCCGTGGTTGTTCCTGCCATAAATTCTGCAAACATTATCAATAGAATTATTGTAAGAAGAATAATGCCTGCCAGAAGATATCGCTTATACAGCATTCAGTACCACCTTCCTGTAAGGTCTAATCTGTTTCTTTATAAATTTTCTGTCTTACAGGTTCGCTGGAATTTTGCGTGATATCCATTATTAATTAATCAGGTATGCAGACGGCTTATGCGAAACCTATATACCTTATGCAGGATTATGCTTAATTTCATGAGAGAGGAAGGACGGCTGCCGGGCCTTATGGCCTGAGGAAAGTCTCCCCACCATTTAAACACACGAGTGCCTGTAAAGGGCACCGGGCGAGAGTCCGGGCAGTTGCGTTGCAACTCATGCAGTTTTCTGCGTGCTGGCACAGAAACGATACCGTACCGTGTTAATGCTGTGATGCTGAGAGGCTGAGGTCGCATGGATTGCGGATGGAACGGCGAATCCTCGTGGGTGCAAGTCGAAAAGGATTGATCTTTGATCATCCGGGTTTATGACGCTTAGCCGAATGCCGTCAATGCAGCTCTTTGGAGCGCATCTCCTGCCAGGCAGATAGGTGTATTGCATTAACAGAAGGGAGCTTACTCTCCTCACTCATATCAAGCTTTTCGGGATATATTTTTAAGAAGCCATCCGGGCCTGAAGTTGAAGACCAGCCACTTGAGATACTCTTTGTAAGTTAGCCTGAAGGCTGCAACCTCAAGGAAGCGGTCAATGATAGCTTCTTCACTTGTGAATATTTTGAAGGAAACTTCCGGGAAATTATGCATCATCTTTGCGAAGACAAGTGAATACTTAAGATGTTCTCCAAATTCGAGGTCACACCTTTTTTCGTACTCTCCGAGATGGGTAAGATCTTTATTACCCGAGAGAAGTGTTTCTGATGCTACGTCTGCTGCGATCTGCCCGGACCTTATGGCATATGCAAGCCCCTCTCCACTGAACGCATCTACGAAGCCCGCTGCATCCCCGCTGAGCAGGATCCTCTGGTCCGTGATCTTTCTTTTGTAACCGCCACATGGTATCACATGACCATTGAACCTGTATTTCCCTGCAAACCCGTTGTCCTCAAGATATTCCCTCATGGCACTGTTGGGATCTGATAAAAGACTTGCAAGTCCTCCTATTCCCACAGAGTAATAATTGTCATGCGGAAATATCCATCCGTAACCCATGCCTGCAACTCCGAACCGCATCTCAATACCGTCACGGATGTAATTGTCTATCTTTTCATCATCTTCCGCGACTTCCGTGACTATACAGACTCCGTATTCTTTTTTACTGTCCTTTCTGCGGATGATATTCTTTAGAGTACCCTGCGATCCTGTCGCTATTATGACGAATCTGGATTCGTATGATGAGTTTTTAGTTTTGACCTGAACATGGTCATCCTCGTTTGATATGGAGATGACCTTTTCACCCTGAAGTATCTCTATACCTGATTCCTGGGCCTTAGAAAGCAAAAAATTATCAAGCTTGCTACGTGTGATCGTCACAGCTATGCGATAGTCCTTGTAACGCTCGATTACCCGGTCCCTGAAGCAGATCCTGGCTCCGTATAGTTCTTTTTCGATCAGTTCGTCGGGAAACTCAAAATCAAGGTGTGATATCGCATGGTCCGAAAGTGCTCCTCCGCACGGCTTGTATCGTGGAAATATCTCTTTTTCTAGAAGCAGTGTCTTCAGTCCTGCTCTTCCTGCGATCCTTCCTGCTGCAGAGCCTGCAGGGCCGCCACCTACAATAATAAGGTCATACATATGTTTCACATGTTGTAGTATTTTCGATTCACATCAAACATTTCAAGCGTTTCTAGAAGCTCACTGTATTCAACTTCTGTGTTAAAACACCCGTCATTGAGCATGGGGACACCGTATGTGACAATATTCTTTCCTTTGAGCCCCATCATTACTTTATTTAGCTCGTAGTCGCAGGCGATCAGAAGGGCACCTTCATATTTTCCGTCCTTGATGATATGTTTGACAAAGGAAGAGCCCGTAACAATATAGAGCTTGTAGCCGTACTTTTCCGCATCTTCCTTGAGTCTGGTGAACACACATTTTCCGCAGGAAACACACTGTATTCCGGATTTGGTCGAGGATGCCGGACAATCAAGGAAACGCATACAGTGGGGGGCTATTATCATCCTTGTTCTTGTTCTGGCAAATTTGTTCCTATGAGCGATATTCTTCAGGAAAACCATCCACTTATCAAGTTTCCTGGTATCGGATAATCTGAAGAAGAAGAACTTTACCGGCAGATAGAAGAAGTCAAGAACTTCTGCGAAGAACCCCGCAAGCCAGACATTGTGGTTGAGACTCATCCTGCTTACAGCCAGGGATACACTTGCCAGCAATACGGATACTACGGAAAGTACAAGTATGGCCTCCCCGAGAAGACTATACATCACATTCTTCCATTTTCCTTATGACCTCGTCTACATCGACCTTTGTATCAAAGCATCCGTCCTGGATCAGTGCAACTCCCTGAACCACCATAAACGGTGATGCACCTTGCATGGATTCTGTGAGTTCCGGATAGCATGCCACACCGATGCAGCTTTCAGGCCTTTGAGTTTTGATTATCTTCTTAACGAAACTGCCTCCGGGTATGATATAGACGTCAAATCCATGTTCCTTTGCAGCTTCATGGATCCTGCTGATATCACACAGGCCGCACATCTTGCACTCGTATCCCCTGATCGGGTCACAACGTGCCTTGCAGTTGGGATGACGCATGCATTGTGGCAGGAATATTGCACGATTACCTTTGGTTTTTCTGAATTTATCTATCATGACGGCATTGCGCACTTCCACCAGTATCTCATCCACGATGGCGTCATTAATGAAAAAGACCCTGCATATCATTTTCGCAGGTCCGTAGAAAAGATATAACACAAAGAGGGTGAAATTCGGGAACAGTATCTTACGCTTCTTGTAGCTGTAGGCACCCAGTATCAGTGCCAGCAGTATTCCTGCTATAACAAGCAGGGTGATGATTATGAATACTTTTCCAAGAAAATCATAAGGTATGGTCATGAGCACATAAAAGTATGCTTGAAAAATATATCTAGATTATCACTAAAAAGTCAGAAATGGCAAAGTGAATATTCACTCTGCCGATGCGTTCGTAATCATTCAGGTGCGTCACTGAGGTCAATTCCCATTGCCTCAGCAGCGAGAACTACAACGTCCTCAACTTCAAGATCCTTTGCACCAACTGCATCTCTTCCGTCACTGAGGTTCCTCTTACAGAACGGACAGGCACTTGACAGAAGGTCAGCCTCTGTTGCAAGGGCATCGTCAACACGTGTTGATGCGACTCCCAGTGCAAGGTCAGGAATACCTGCTTTTACACCACCACCGGCTCCACAGCAGCGCTGGTTCTCTTCGATCCTTTCCATTTCGATAAACTCGATACCTGGAATTGCTTCAAGAACAGCTCTTGGTGGCTCGAAGACACCTACGTGGCGGCCAAGGTGACATGGGTCGTGGTATGTGACCTTCTTGTCGATGGACTTCTCCCACTTGATATCTCCCTTCTCTATAAGGCCCTGCAGGTACTCTGTGATATGCATTACCTTGAATGGGAGCTCTTTTCCTGTGAGTCTTGGCCAGTCGATAAGTGATGCCCTGAAACAACCTGCACATGCGTAGAGTACGATCTTTGCACCCTTTGCCTTTATGTTGTCGATGTTCTTCTGGGCATTGACCTTTGCAGTGTCATTGATGAAGTACTGACCTGTCCTGATAAGTGCTGATCCACAGCAGATCTCGTCTTCACCGAGCATTGTGAATTTGATACCGAGCTTGTTGAGCAGACGTGTTGTTGCAAGTGCAAGTTTTCGCTGCTTGAGCTCTGCGGTACATCCTCCGAAGTAAAGGATCTCAGCTTCATCCTCGACCTTGACATCTTCAGGGAACCAGTTGACCCTGTTTGCGTTGTCTTCCATGTAAGGGTTCTTGTACTCTCCGATGAGTTTGAGGAAAGCACTCTGCTTGCCGAATGGTCCGTTTCCACGCTTTACAAGATTTGCACGCATGGATTCCCAGAGCTCAACTGTATTGATCGCGGACTCGCAGACTGTTGCACACATTCCGCATGTGGTACAACCATATACGTCGTCCTTGAATTCCTCCATCTCTTCTTCAGATATCTCCTTTGGTCCGAAGAGTCTGGCTCTCAAGCCATAGGACTTGTTCATGAACTCTCTCCATCTGAGGATCTTGTCCCTTGGTGCAAGACCTGGGTCCTCTCCGGAAGCATCGTAGGTTGGACACCAGTTCACACATTCGCCACAGCGGCTGCATGAATCAAGTTCCATTAACTGAACAGCTGTAAAGTTTTCTGTATTAATTGAAGGTTCGCGCTTAGCCATTATTATTCTCCTCCTTTATTTGCAAGGAGTGCAAGCGGTATTGCTATCATGTGTATGTATTTGCTGAAGGGTATGTATGCTATACAGAACAGCAGTGAAATAACCACGTGGAACAGTGCTGCAGGTGGTGCATACTCGATTGGCATGTCAAATCCCCAGAATCTTCCGGTCCTGATTCCGTCTGCAACAAATCCTGTTATCGTGATAACTGTAAGTCCTATAAGAAGGATTGAGTCGTATGCTATAGTTGCTTCTCTTACCTTTGTCATGAAAAGCCTTCTGTATATTGCTATTACGATACCTACAAGCAATATGTAACTGAATACGTCATTTGGTACTGCGAGTAACTCTCTGAATACCACAGGTTCGAGGAATTCAGGTAGTGAATGTGCATATCCTACCTCCTCGCCTATCAGGAATATCATTTCAACGAGGAACATCGCAAGTGAGAGTGCAAAGAGTGCCATCCATCCAAAGAATATGGTGAAGTGCATAAACCATCTGAGCGGGCTTCTTTGTAAGATCCTTCTCTGGAATAGAATATCCAGGAAGAACGTTTCCAGCACAGATTGATTATGTATATGTGCATGTTCGCTCATCTGATATGCGAGCATCTTGGGGAACGCAAAAATACTGCCTGAGGGTTCAAGACCATATCCGGTGGAACCCATACCCCATTTTTTCAGATTTATATACATTCCAATAAGGAAAATACCAATTGACAGGTTAGCCAGTATCATAACCTGTACGAAAGTAAGTCTCAGGGCATCAGAAATGCCAGCAAAGTACTCCATACTCATTTTTACCTTTCTCCTGATATATCATCATAAAATATAATTACCATCTTAAAGAATCAAAATTCATTTTTACCTATGAGTAACCGCTTTGGTTTGCATGATTGTAGTATCGATATTATTTAAAGATTTGCATCGAAAATATCTGCATCAGGGGACTCGATGCTCAAAAAACTTTCCAGGCAATAAATTCCTACCTGCTTAAATAAATAGTATCCTGACATCTGGTGTATCAAAGATGACACAGATTATATTATAATCACCTTCTAATAATTCAGCTTAAAAAGTTAAGGAATATTCTCATGGATATCAAAGTAGTACTTGTTGAACCTCTGTACCAGGGTAATGTAGGCTCTGTGGCCCGTGCAATGAAGAACTTCGGTTTTTCCGATCTTGTGCTTGTAAACCCCTGCAAACTGGAAGTTGAGGCCAGGGCGATGTCATCCCATGCCTGGGATTTGCTTCAGAATGCGACTGTTGTATCTTCCCTTCAGGATGCCATAGAGGATTCCAGTATTGTCATAGGTACCACTGGTATTACAGGTCTTAAGTTCGACGAACATCTGAGGATCCCTCCATTCTCGCCACGTGAGGTCAGGGAACAGCTATCCGGAATGGATGGTAATGTTGCAGTACTTTTTGGCAGGGAGGATCAGGGCTTTAGCAGGGAGGAGCTAAGCCTTTGTGACATGATAATGACCATTCCCACGTCCGAGGTCTACCCGGTCATGAACCTGTCACATGCGGTTGCGGTTGTACTCTATGAATTAAGCGACCTGACAACCGGTGAACTGCCACTTGCGGATGCCTTTGATGTACGCCTGCTGCATGAGCACTTTGCGGAGCTGCTGGATGACATAGATTATCCCGAACATAAAAAGGAAAAGACAAAGCTCATGGTCAAGAGGATATTCGGAAGGGCCTGTCTGCTTGAACGTGAAGTACAAACCCTGAGGGGGATACTGAGAAAGATACAGCAGCACATCCGTGAATAATCTTTGACACTCAATGATGTTTCGAAATATTCATATTGTTTCAGGTGCATCTTGCATACCCTGCCGGATTCTATCCGGTGTACATAATCCTTTAACCGAAATTCTGCGTAAATTCTTGTGTAAAAATGACCGAAGGTAAGTGGGACGAAAAGTTCAGGGCTTTTCTAAAAAAATATTACTGGGATAATATTCTCCAGCTTGCAAACGACTATCCTGACCAGCGTAGTCTGTATGTTGACTTTTCCGATCTTGAAATCTTTGACAGGGAACTGGCGGATGAACTTCTGTTTCATCCCGATGATGTCATTCCATCTGCAGATAATGCACTCCAGGATATAGATCTCCCTGTTGAGAAATCGCTGGAAGATGCAAGGGTTCGTTTTGTGAAGATTCCGAATAAAATACCAAATCGTGATCTTAGAAGTAAACATCTTCTGCAACTGGTGGCCATTGACGGTATGATAAGAAAAGCCACAGAGGTTCGCCCTAAGATCCTCAATGCAGCTTTTAAGTGCATGCGTTGTGAACATATCACCATGCTTCCTCAAACTGAGCTCAAGTTTGTGGAACCCATGGAATGTGAGGAAGAAACCTGTGGTAGAAAAGGTCCTTTCAAAATAATGATCAACCAGTCTCTTTTTATCGACGCACAGAAACTGCAGGTGCAGGAATCGCCAGAGAACCTTAAAGGTGGCTCACAGCCGCAGAGTCTTGACGTGGATGTTGAGGACGACCTTGCAGGGATAGTAAAACCCGGTGATCGTGTGATCATCAACGGAATTCTCCGGTCCCACCAGAGGACTACAAGGGAGGGAAAATCACCTTTCTATGACCTTGTCCTGCACGCCAACTCAATCGAATATGTGGATCAGGAGTTCGATGAACTCGCGATATCACCGGAGGATGAGGAAGAGATACTCGCACTCAGCAACAATCCTGAGATCTACAATAAGGTGATCAAATCCATTGCACCTTCCATTTACGGCTACGAGGATGTAAAAGAGGCACTTTCCCTTCAGCTCTTCTCAGGTGTTCCAAAACACCTGCCGGATGGTTCCAGGGTGCGTGGGGATATTCATATGCTGTTCGTGGGAGATCCGGGTGTTGCTAAGAGTCAGTTGCTACGCTATATGGTAAAACTTGCACCAAGGGGTGTTTTTGCATCAGGAAAAAGTGCATCTTCGAGCGGTCTTACCGCAGCGGCTGTCAGGGACGATCTCGGAGACGGGCGCTGGACCCTGGAAGCAGGTGCTCTTGTGATGGCAGATATGGGTATAGCTTCCATTGACGAGATGGACAAGATGAGTTCCGAGGATAAGAGTGCACTTCACGAAGCAATGGAACAGCAGACCATTTCCGTGGCAAAGGCAGGTATCATTGCCACGTTGAAATCCCGCTGTGCACTTCTGGGAGCTGCAAACCCCAAGTACGGGCGGTTTGACAGGTATGAAGGTATAGCCCAGCAGATAAGCATGCCTCCGGCACTAATGTCGAGATTTGATATGATCTTCGTGTTGCTGGATACTCCCAACGAGGACATGGACTCAAGGATTGCCAGGCACATTCTTAAATCCCATTACGCAGGCGAACTTTCCGAGCAGCGTAAGAATATAATGTCAAGTGAGATCACCCAGGATCAGGTAGATGAACATATGGAGGTAGTCAAGCCTGACATCGATCCCGACCTTTTGCGCAAATACGTTGCATATGCCCGGAGGAACATCTATCCTGTAATGGAGGATGATGCCCGTGATCACCTTGTCAAGTTCTACATGGACCTGCGTAAAATGGGTGAGGGTAAAGATTCACCCGTTCCGGTAACAGCCCGTCAGCTTGAAGCACTGGTCAGGCTTGCGGAGGCAAGTGCAAGGCTTCGGCTCAGTAACGTGGCCACTATGGATGATGCCAAGAGGACCACCAGGATAGTATATGCATGCCTTAAACAGGTTGGAGTTGACCCTGATACCGGTGTAATGGATGTTGATATTATCGCCTCGGGCACTACGAAGAGCCAGAGGGATAAGATAAAGTTGATTAAAGAAGTAATCAAAACGGTTGGTGAAAGGCACCCCGGAGGCAAAGCCCCTCTTGAGGAAGTCTATGCTGAAGCACAGGCACAGCAGATAGACAAAGAACATGCTGAAGAGCTTATTTCCAAGATGCGCCGCACAGGTGATCTGCTCAAGCCAGATAAAGACCATGTAAAAGTAGTATAATAGATGTGATTTGATGTATCTTAAAATACATAGATCCGGTGATAATGTGATCGTTGCCCTTTGCGACAGGGAACTGATCGGAAAGACCCTGAAAGAAGGCGATATAAGTATCACTATTTCGGAGGATTTTTATAAGGGTGACCTTGTATCGGAAGATAGGGTAAGGGACACCCTGGCAGGTGCCGGCAATATCAATATCTTCGGGGAACGGTCCGTATCCTGTGCCATAGAATGTGGTGTTGTGGATAAGGACTGTGTCAGATTTATCGATGGGGTTGCACATGCCCAGGTATTCAGAATTTAAGATTGTGAGGTGTATCTATGAGTGACAGTGCCCAGGATGGAACTGCTGTAGATATTACTACCTATGAGAAACAGGAACTCCTTGAAAAGGTAATTGACAAGCATAAACGTTTTTTGGACGAATATACATCAGAGCTAAGCGGGATAGAGAACCGGATGGAATCCCTGAACTCTGTCATAAGTTCTTCCAAGCAGAAAAAAGAAGAAATGAACAGTAAGCTGGATATCCTGGCTGAAAAGAGGCAGTTATTCTACCATCAGGCTGAAAAGGAACTGGATGATCTGAAATCACTTGCTGAAGGTGATTCTGCATTCCTGAAGGCTTTAAGGGAAGTTTCAGCAGAGGTCTCAAAGGCAAAGACCCAGCTTCCGCCGGAAGAGGAGAAAAAGATTGTCAATTCCATTCTTGAGAATCTGTCCTCGCTCAGTCCAGACAATTCCAATATCAGGGATGCTGTGGCTTTAGCCAAAGCAAGGGTAAACGATGCCCTTGCATCAAGTACGGAGCTGTCCTCTATAAAGAATTCGGATGTGGATTTCGATAAAGAGAAAGCGGATTCTGAAAAAGAACTAAATGAAATAGCTCCCCGGCACAAATGGCTTGAGAACCGTATAGGCAGTCACAGGGAAGCGCTGGACTACTGGAAGAAACTTTCATCAGGACAGGAAAATGAGGTGAAGGCATGACCGATGATCTTTCAAACATGTCAGAAAAAGAGTTAAAGAACAAGGTCAATGATCTCAGGACCCAAATAGGCCAGCATGACAGGGAGTTAAAATCCATCTATAAGGAGTTAAAACTCCACCGCACCAATATGGATGATCTCAAAACAAAGCGCAATGAACTGAACTCTCAGGTAAAGGCACTTGTTAAGAAGGCCCGTGAAGCCAAATCCAAAAGGGATGCCTTCAATGAAAAGATAGCTTCTCTTAAATCTACAAGGAATGAGATCCAGGATAATAAACGCCAGTTTTCTTCCGAGATATCCGAACTAAAGAGCAAGCGTGATGACCTGAATAAAATTTCAAAGGGAAGCGTTGAAACTCTTTCAAAATCCTATGTTGCTGACCTTGATGTTTTCGTAAATGCTGACATCCCTTTAAATCATGAAATAGACCTGTATGAGAGACTGCTTTCAATGAAGGAGCGTCTTGATGCAGCCTTTGATGCGAACAAAGTTCATCAGGAGCTTGTACAAGCATATGAGAGTTCAAAGGAAGTGTTCGACACTCATGCGGATGTGGGTGATGAGATCCAGGAGCTTGCGGAACAGTCACAGAAGTATCATCTTGAAATGATCGATATCTACAAGCAGGTTGATGAAGTACGCAAGGAAGCTGATCTTGCACATTCCCAGATAACCGCGAAGTTCGAAGCTACCGCACCTATCAGGGAAAGGATCGATCCTCTCAAGGAAAAAATAGCTCATCTGAGAGAAGAACTGGATGTCTATCTGGAAAAACTCAACGAAATTAATCTTGAAAAGGATGAGAAGAAACAGGAAGAACATCTGGAATCCGCTAAAGAGAAACTCGATAAGAACGGCAGGTTAAGCCTTGAGGATCTCAAGGTCCTGATGGAAAAGGGAGATCTTAAATTCTGAAGTGACGGGTATGTCCCGTTATTTTTACTTTTTCTGTTTATTTTTTGCCACGTTCTTTCCTGGCAAAATAGTATGTGACAGTTGTCAGTACTATGGATGCAATTAGAATCTCAAATCCGGGTATTGACCTGCTGTTGTCTTCTGACTGGTCATCTGCCATATCGTCCTGCGATTGGTTATCTTCCGTGTTTTCATGTACCTCAGGTTCCGGAAGTGCCGGATCAAGGTACTGGTAAACCGGTTTGAATGTAACAAGTTCCCCGCTGGGGCTTGTGTATATGGTATCCATGGTGATGTTCAGGATTTCCCTGTTATGGGAGTAGACAAGACTCTCGCCCTCGCCCAGTATTCCTTCGTGCAGGATTTCCCCGTTAAGAGAAAGTTCAACCCATACCCTGTCATTTGCAGGGTTAACGCTTTTGACCCTGAGCTGATATCCCTGATCAAAGGACCAGCTCTCGCCGGTAGTCAGGAAGATGCCTGTTCCGTTTAGAAGCAGTTCATCCTCTGCGCATGTGGCAGCCGGAATAGAAGATAATAAAAAAAGCAGCAGAACTAGGATGATTATGATGTTTCGGAGGTCCTCTGGATTTTTCTCTCTGGTCGGACCATCATTTGCTATACCGGCAGCGTCCTGCAATGATCTCCTCTCTGACGTTGTTCTTTGTTTTGACAAGAAGAGCACCCTTGTCTGTAACGCCCACTGCTTTACCTTCGATTATCTTTACAGGCGTTGTGACGGTCACTTCTTTTCCGATGGTATCGGAGAGGGATATCCATTCACTGACAATATCCGAGAACTTCTGCGTAGTAAATTTAATGTATTGCTGCTCGAGTTCAAAGAGCAGTTGTTTCATGAAAACGATCCTGTCGATGGGTTTCCCGACTTCGTCTTCAAGACTTGTGGAATCTTCCCTGATCTCTTCCCTGAACTCACTCTGCCTGACATTTGCATTGATGCCGATCCCGAGAATTACATGATCTATCTTCTCCACTTCAGCATCCACTTCCGTTAGTATCCCGCAGACCTTTTTGCCATGAATGAGCACATCATTCGGCCACTTGATGCGGGCATCCACTCCCAGCTCGCGCATTGCTTTGCTGACAGCAAGGCCGGCAACAAGTGTCATCTTTGCGGTGTATTCAAGAGGAACAGAAGGTTTTAGAATGACCGAGAACCAGATTCCGCCCGGAAGTGACTGCCATTCACTTCCCATGCGCCCGCGTCCTTTTTTCTGGGTTTCCGCTATGACAACGGTGCCCTCGGGATACTTTGATGCAAGCTCTTTTGCAATGCTGTTGGTGGATTCCACTTCGTTATAGTAAAGGATCTCTCTCCCAAGCAGGCTCGTTTCAAGCCCGGCTTTTATCTGCTCGGGATAAAGCATGTCAGGTGAGGATTTAAGGGCATAGCCTACCTTTGGGGAGGATTTGATCTCATAACCGTCCTTTCTGATCTCTCTTATGTATTTCCAGACCATTGCACGTGTTATGCCAAGCTTTGATCCGATTTCCTGGCCGGATACCGGTTTGCCTCCCGAACTCTGAAGTATTCTGATAATCTCGGCTTTGTTCCCATTCACAGCTATCTCACCAGTGAATAATTAGTCCCTAAACTATATATTACTCACAGATTAATTATTTTTTCTGTTTCTCCACAGCTTCCATATAGGAACCTACGGCTGCAGTGATAGCTGCAATTTTCTGCTCCCGGTTATCAAGTGCCGATGCCAGGGTAACCCCTTTTTCCAACTCTTCTTTTACGACCTTCTTTACATCCTCTATGATGTTGTGTTCATCGATGAAATGTGTGGTAAGCTCACCTTCTCTGAAGGCCTGGTGCTGCAGTACAGCCTTGTGGAACGGGATATTTGTTGTAACTCCCACGACCACATACTCGTACAGTGCACGATTCATGCGGTCGATGGCCTCTTCTCTGGTCTGTCCCCATGCACAGAGTTTTGAGATCATGGAATCGTAATAGGGAGATATTGTGTATCCCATGTGGACTCCGCTGTCAACACGTATTCCTGGGCCACCTGCGGAACGATATCTTCTGATCTTGCCTGGTGATGGTGAAAAATCGTTAAGAGGATCCTCTGCATTTATACGGCATTCGATCGCCCAGCCCCTGTGAGTTATATCTTCCTGCTTGAAGGGCAGCTTCTCTCCCCAGGCAATACGCAACTGCTGTTTTGCGAGGTCGATACCGGTGATCATTTCGGTGATTGTGTGCTCTACCTGCAACCGAGTGTTTACTTCAAGGAAGTAGAATTCTCCCTTGGAATAGAGGAACTCGACGGTTCCTGCATTCTCATAACCTATTGCCTTGGCAGCTCTGACCGCGGTCTCTCCCATCTCCTTGCGGAGCTCGGGTGTCATAACCGGAGATGGCGCTTCCTCAATAAGCTTCTGGTGTCTGCGCTGTATGGAACATTCCCTTTCCATTACATAGACTACATCCCCGTACTTGTCGGCAAGGATCTGGAATTCTATGTGCCGTGGTTCCTCCACATATTTCTCAATGAATACTGTGGGATCTCCGAATGCCGAAGACGCAACGGACTGGATGGACTGAAGTGCGGTCTTGAAACCTTCCTTGGAGTGCACGATCTTCATTCCGATTCCGCCACCGCCGGCGGAAGCTTTGATTATGACAGGGTAGCCGATGGAATCTGCGATCTCCACGGCTTCCTCTTCACTTGCTACGGCTCCCTCGGTTCCTGGAACAACAGGGACGCCTGCCTTTATCATTGTATTTCTTGCAGCGATCTTGCTACCCATCTGGTCTATTGCCTTACTTGGCGGACCGATAAACACGATTCCGGCTTCCTCACATTTTCTGGCAAAGGTGCTGTTCTCTGAAAGAAAACCATAGCCCGGATGTACGGCCTCTGCTCCGCTCTCAAGTGCTACTTCTATTATCTTGTCGATATTGAGATAGCTCTGGCTGGAGGGTGCAGGACCTATATAGTAAGCTTCATCTGCGTATTTTGTGAAGAGGGCATTCTTATCTGCTTCCGAGTACACCGCTACTGTCCGGACGCCAAGTTCCCGGCATGCTCTCATCGCTCTTATTGCGATCTCGCCCCGGTTTGCAACAAGTACCTTTTTGAACATACTTACTCCCTCAATCAATGCTCATAAGCACACAACCGGAGGTTACAGCGTCACCTTCAGCGATAAATATCTCTTTTACAGTTCCTCCGTGTGGTGCATGGATGGCGTTCTCCATCTTCATGGCCTCTATCACACAGACAGTGTCACCTTCGTTGATCTGCTGTCCTACGTCTACTTTGAGGGACAGTACCATGCCCTGCATGTGGCTGGTAACTGCTCCGACCACGGATTCAGGCGTGATATCTTCCTTTGTCTCCTCAACTGCTACGCCTCCCACAGGGTTGACCTTGACATTGTACATTTCTCCGTCAACTTCTACCTTGAAAGCGGTGGGTACTATAGCAGGGCTGGCTGATGCACATGGATTCTGCTCTGTGCTGACAGGTACGAGCTCCTCTTCTTCTACTTCTCCCTTGAGGAATGCCGGAGCGATAGCAGGATACAGAATGTATGTCAGTATGTCCTCTTCCTTTTTCACGAGGCCCATTTCCTCTGCTTGCTTTTTCATCTTCTCGTATTCGGGCTCCAGAAGGTCTGCAGGCCTGCATGTGATAGGATCTTCGTCTCCTATGATCTTTCCGACCATTGCATCATCGATCTTCTGGGGTGGTCTGCCGTAGAGGCCGCGCACGTAGTCCTTTACTTCCTTGGGAATGACCTTGTAGCGCTCTCCCATGAGGACGTTCAGCACTGCCTGGGTTCCAACTATCTGGCTTGTTGGTGTAACAAGCGGAGGGTAGCCGAGTTCTGCCCTGACCTTTGGCATCTCTGCAAGTACGTCGTTGTACTTATCAAGAGCATTCTGTTCCTTAAGCTGGGACACAAGGTTTGAAAGCATACCTCCAGGTATCTGGTAAAGCAGCACGTTGGTGTCGATCTGCTCAGATATCGGATTGAGGACACACCTGTATTCCTCCTTGAGTTCCTTGAAGTATTCCGCAACCTCTGCTATGAGTTCGAGATCAAGGCCGGTGGCACGCTTTGTTTCTGCCAGTGCCGCAACAATGGACTCTGTAGGTGGCTGGGAAGTACCCCATGCGAATGGTGAAAGTGCGGTATCAAGTACGTCGACACCTGCCCTGCACGCAGCGGTGTAGCTCATGGGTGCCATTCCTGATGTACAGTGGCAGTGCAGGTCCACTGGGAGATTGACCTCGGTTTTTAGGGCCTTTACAAGGTCGTATGCCTGCTGTGGTGAGATAAGTCCTGCCATATCCTTGATACACAGGGAATCACATTCAAGCTCTGCAAGTCCCTTTCCAAGCTCTACATACTTCTCAATTGTATGTACTGGACTTATGGTGTAACAGATAGTTCCCTGGACATGTGCGCCTTCCTTTTTGGCTACGGTGATTGCCTTTTCCATATTGCGGATATCGTTTACCGCATCGAAGACCCTGAATATGTCAATACCGTTCTCGTAAGCCTTCTTGACAAACTTTTCCACAACATCATCGGAATAATGTCTGTAACCTACCAGGTTCTGCCCGCGCAGGAGCATCTGGGCCGGTGTGTTCTTCATGTGCTTTTTCAGTTCTCTTAGCCTTTCCCACGGATCTTCGTTAAGGTATCTTATGGAACTGTCAAATGTAGCGCCACCCCACATCTCAAGTGAAAAATATCCTATCTCGTCCAGTTTGTCAACCACTGGCAACATGTTACGGGTGCGCATTCTGGTCGCAATAAGGGACTGATGCGCATCTCGAAGAATGGTTTCAGTTATTTTTACTTTCATAGGACTCCTCCGGGAATAATTCTTGTATCAGTATTATATCAACTACTGTGAATAATTACTATGGATAATTTTTATCGGTCATCTGGCAACAGGTCTCAGATGAATTTCTACCCTATATATCATGTTCTTTTATGTAGTTTCTGGTAAGCACTTATATATCTTTCAAAAACAGCACTTTCGCAGCCAGTCTGCATAAAAAATTAGGATATGTGTTGCCTTTTTAGACCATGTTGCTATTGGTCGTTATTGAAGCAAGGTCATGTTAGCTCTCATCCAGAATAAGGTTTTCTATGTACTGCCTTTTCCCGTCAATTTCCGTTTCTATTACAGTCCTTTTCACAGGAACAGTTTTCCCGTCGGACTTTGCCAGTATGCAGTTTGAGGTAAGTATTCCTGATTCCTCTGATGCAGCAGGGCATTTTTCACCGGGTGAGCAACAGATGAAGTCACTGCACTTTTGACCAAGGATGTTCTTTTCAGAGTCACCAAGAATCTTGCAGGCGGCATTGTTGACATAGACTATTTCATAACTTTCCGGATCAACGACAATTATGCCATTCTGCAGGGAGTTCAGTATCGATTTTAACCTCTTCTCGCTTTTCCGGATCTTTTCTCCGAACTTTCTGTGCTGAGTTACATCTCTCATTATGCACTGGACCTGCTCCTTTTTCTCTTCGGAAGTATGGCCCAGGTTGCAACTAAAGCTTGCTACAATTGTCGAACCGTCCTTTTTGACCATTTCACAATAGGAATGGAATGTATCATCAGCTGTCCTGTGGTCGATCGGCTTGATTTGCATTTCCTTGTTATTCTCGGGCAAAAAATTCTCAAAGGGCTGTCCTATGACTTCCTCTAAAGTGTATCCCATGGTGTGCAACCATTCGGAATTCACATCCAGTAGAATTCCATCCATGGAAATGACCTGATATCCCAGGGGTGATTCCATGTAGAGTCTTCTATAGCGTTCCTCACTTTCTTTGAGCAGCTTCTGGGCTTTTTCCTTTTCAGCAATTTCATTCTTCAAAGCCCTGTTAGCTTCTTCCAGCTCATTTGTTCTTGCTCGGACAAGCTCCTCAAGCTTATCCCGATGTTCAAGTAAGGAATTGTGATTATGGGTTTCCTCTGTAATATCCTCGAGAATGAGGGTTGCTCCCTGTTCACCATTATCAAAAGTAGAAGGTATGATCCTGGCATGCAGATAACAGTCTCTGTCATCGCTTGTGATGTGGATCTTCTCTTTCTGTTCCTTTCCCATTATGGCTTCGTGTAGCTTTGAGACGATCTCTCTATCCATCTTTATAAATTTCAGGATATTGTCTGCTTTTTGACCTACAACAGCGTTTTTCTCCATTCCGAGCAGATCAAGAAACTTACTGTTTACCTGGATCACCTGAAGATAGTTGTCTACTACTAATATGTATTCTGAAGAAAAGTTGAGCAATGTAGAAACAGGAATTCTGTGGGAAAGATAATATACTTTGGCAGTGCCGATGGAATCCATATCAACATGGCCACTGGTGCGTAATATCTCCAGATATTTGGCTGTTGTGTTCCTGCTGATCTTAAGTTGCCGGGCAATATCAGTAACGCTCATTCCCCTGGGGTTTGATCTGAGCAGGTTCTTTATTCTGTCCGGTTCTGATGCCTGATTTTCCATTGCTGTCGCCATTTTTTATTTTTGAGTATTTATATATTTGGTTGCACGAACTTCTATATATCACTATGGGCTGCTTCTCATATAAGCTATTACATATGGATTTTCTTCTTTTTTCTTTATTTAATATCCTC
>JAALLO010000037.1_pt1 | contig 42981 bp, 45 predicted proteins | sample 7245941 | NCBI WGS metagenome assembly JAALLO01 (sample SAMN13049198, study PRJNA578106) | oil field metagenome | isolation source: filtered produced water from oil reservoir A2 | place: USA:offshore Texas | collected 2016 | reverse complement strand
CAGCGAATACCGGGAGAAGGCGGGGGCAACACCCGGAGCGAACATACGCAAGTATACGGCAACGGCATTGATACCTGTCGGAACAAGGTCATATTAGCTTTGCCGTTGCGGAGCAACCTATTATGTGTGAAAGCCAATGTGTCAGAGAGCGAACGGAGCGGAGGATCAGCGGCGAATCCTGTTTGAGCAAAGCGAGTTATGCAGCTGCCTTTCAAGGTAGGAAAAGTAGCACAGAAGAACCGTCCCCCTGTGCACCCGCAATAGAAAGGGAGAAAGACCTAAAAAGGTCTTTCTCCCCCGGCTTTAATTCAGTATAGAATAATCCGCACCCCATGAAAAAATTAACCGCTAATCTTGTAACGATAATCAGGAATAAGAATAGGAGCAACTCTTTCATTAATACCAAGCTTTTCAAGTTCTTCATTATAGGCCTTGGCATGTTCCAAATTGAGCTTGCCAACTTTTACATTCTTGACCTTCTCTGCAGCATTCATACCGGCACGGCGACCGAACACAATAATATCCAGCAGGGAGTTGCCCATCAAGCGGTTACGCCCGTGCACTCCACCGGAGCACTCACCGGCGATGTACAGGCCGGGAACCTCGGTTTCAGCTTTATCGTTAATTAGCACGCCACCGTTCTGGTAGTGAAGGGTGGGATAAATAATAATGGGGGTCTCATCCATTTTAATGCCAAAGTTATCAAACATACGGAACATGGCGGGAAGTTCCCTTTGTACGGTACCTTTACCATGAATGATATCGATCATGGGAGAATCCAACCATACACCCATTCCACTGGGCACTTTGATACCTTTGCCGCGCTCACGGCACTCACGGATAATAGCTGAGGAAACAGCGTCCCTTGTTTCCAGGGGGTAAATGAACTGCTCACCTTCAATGTTTACCAGCTGGGCACCCAAACCACGTACCTTTTCCGTTACCAGCTGACCCACAACCTGCTCGGGGAAAGCAACACCGGTGGGATGGAACTGGGTAGCATTTAAGAATGCCAGCTTGGCACCGGCCCGGTAGCTCATGATGATACCATCTGCGGTTGCCCCGTAGTGGTTGGTGGTGGGGGATTCATTGATGTGCAGGCGACCTGAACCACCGGTGGCCATAATAACGGCCTTAGCCCTGCAGATGTAGTATTTCTCAGTTTCCATGTTGTACAGAACGGCGCCGGCAACTTGACCCTGATCGTCCTTCAAAAGCTCTACGGCCGGTGCAAATTCTATTACCTTTACGCCTCTGTTACGGGCTTCATCCCGCAGAGTACGCATTATTTCAGCACCGGTATAGTCGTGGGCAAAGTGCATGCGCTTACGGGAGGTACCACCACCGTGAATGGTAGTCATGGTTCCGTCCGGAGACTTTGTAAACATGGCACCGAAGTTTTCAAGCCATTCGATACAAATGGGAGCATCGCTCACCAGCGCTGCAACCAGTTCAGGAATGTTTTGGAAACCGCCGCCACCCATTACATCCAAATAGTGAATGGGAGGAGAGTCATTTTCTTTGTCGGCAGCTTGAATGCCGCCCTCTGCCATCATGGTATTGGCGTCACCATGACGCAATTTGGTGGCTAAAAGAACATCTGCTCCGCCCTCGGCGGCCATAATGGCTGCTGAAGTACCGGCGCCGCCACCGCCGATGACCAGTACATCCACATCAAAATCTATCTTTTCCAGGTCTATATCATCGGGATCAACAAAAGACCGGCTTTCAAGGATATCAACGTGCTCGTGGGGCAATTCATCACCCTTGTTGGGTCCCAACTGAACAGGCCTCATGGCTCCGTCCATATAGTCCGGGTGATAACCACGCAACAGCTCATTCTTTGTTTCTACGTTAATACGGGGAAAAGATTCGCTCATGCGCCTTTCCCGTGTTTGCTCAACAACCTTTATTAATTCCAGCATTTCCGCTGTGTACATTTTGTCACCATCCTTTTCTCATAATCACAAGCAGCCTGATTTATTGGCCTAATGGGCAGCCTATTGTTCCATATCACGATCATCATAAAGCTTGGTAAGTTCTTCCTGGCCCATGCTCATGAGCTTGTTCAATTCTTCATCAAACTTACCGGACTTAATTTCCTCAACCCGCTTAGCAAGGTGCTGGGCCTTGGGAATAATATGGCGCCCGTAAAGCCTGCGGCAAAGAATACCTACATTATAATGTACAATCTCGGCAGGACAACGGGAAACACAGAGTCCGCACATAATGCAGTCAAAAGACAGGTGGGCTGCCTTTTCAATGTCACCGCGCTGGGCTGCTGCTATATAATCCATTACATTTAAGCCCTGCGGGCATATTTTAGTACACTGGTTACAACCCAAGCAGCGGGTCACTTCCGGATAATGCTTAAGAATGGTGGATAACTCAGGAGTAAGTTCTTGTAAGTCATAAGTTGACCGGTTAGCAGGATAGAAAGGAATCTGACTCAGATACATACCCTCTTCCGCCTGCAACTGGCATGCAAGTCCACTGTAAAGACGGAAATCACCGGGTTTTCTATACACGGTACCGCAAGCACCGCAGAAACCACCCCGACAACCACAGCCCCGGATAAACTGGTAACCGGCATATTCCATAGCTTTCATAATGGTTACACCGGCAGGAACCTCATATTGCTTACCCATAATATAAATGTTAACCATTTTTTGTTCAGGCATACGCTTGCCTCCTTTAATGCAATTATTGCGATTTTAGCCTTTTAACAACGCTTTAGGATCAACGTAATGCTTATCTAATCCCAACTCCTCAGCAGGCACATCCAGAGCCGCACCTAAAAGCTGGGTAAAGTACAATACCGGTATCTTGGCAAAGCTGCTGTCTTCCTCTGCAATTTTTTCTTGGATCCAATCCAGGTTAAACTGGCAGAGGGGGCAGCTGGTAATAATTGCCTGGGCACCTGAAGCTGTCGCACCTTCAAGGATTTCCCGTACTCTCTTAACCACGAGATCATATGTTTTCATTACCTGGTAAGAACCACAACACTTGGTCTTGTATTTAAAATCAACCGGCTCTGTCCCCATTGCGCCAACCAGATCTTCCATAATGGTGGGGTTCTCCGGCTCATCATCAAACTGCATTTCCGAAGCCGGGCGGGAGAGCATACAGCCGTAATAACAAGCTACCTTCAGGCCCTTCACTTTATCATTAACCTTGCCCTGCAGGGCTTCGAAGCCCACATCATCCCGCAACACTTCCAGAGGATGAACTAGCTTTGTTTCCCCAGCATACTCTTCTTCTAAATACTGGGTCAATTTTGTGCGGGTTTCCTCATTGTTCTTAATAGCATAATTAACACGCTTTAAGACGTTATAGCAGAAAGAACATACTGTAACCAGCCGGCCGTCATCCTCTTTGGATGCATTGATTAAAATGCGGGCCGCCGCTACCATACCCATGTAGTTATCTTGGGCCAGTGGAAATACTGTGCCGCAACAGGTCCAATCAGGCAGTTCGGCTAATTCCACTCCCAGTGCGGCAAGCGTTGCCCGCGTGGAGCTATCCAACCCCGTGGCCTTGGTCTTTAATGTACATCCCGGGAAATACGGAATGGCCATTTTATCCCTCCTTTATGCACTTAATTTGCGAAATCCACTGGTCAAGGCCATTTGGGGAACTTCCGTCAGCAATTCCAGCGGAATATCTTCCAAAACCAGAACCTCATTTCCTTGACGCAGGTTAATTACTCGCAATGCCTCCATTACGCGGGCAATATCTATTCCGCGCGGGCAGCGGGCAGTGCAAGTCAAACATGTGGTACACATCCAAATGGACGAAGACTCAAGAGCCTTGTCCTTACCCAATTGCAGCAGGCGCATTACCTGCCTGGGCAGCTGTTCCATCGCACCAATCCCTGTGCAGCTGGCACTACAGGTTCCACACTGCATACAGAGGTTGGGATTTTGTTCACTAATGTCTCTAATTTTAGACGTTAAATCGTCCATGGCCATAACATCTACCCCTTTATTTAGGCTAATTAGTTCCCTAACAACTCACCCTCCGGAAAGGGTTTTTCCTGGACTGTTCAAAATCAAGACTATGCCCTGGCAGACTGTAAAATAATTCAGACGCAGCCATAAAAATTTTCCTTCAGCTTCACCGCATATGCTCCCCCCTTTAAGCCACTCAACACTATAAGCCAATGCAATAATGATACCAGGACTGACAATACTTCCTTCAGGGGCAAAAAGCCGCCACGCGTAAGCTTACCGGCTATTTACCCTTGCTCTTGGGTATCAAATAAACCAATAGTACACAACGACATTCTAGTTTTTAGATTGTGGAATATTTTAAAACTTTAAAACTTGTGTGATATCTAAATATATTCTCCGGCAGTTTACATTTCCCTGCTAGATTTCCGTCAAAATTGTCAACTAAACGACATCTATATTACTCTCTAACATTCAGAATAAATCCCCGGCTGGCCGGAGATTCCCCCAAAATATCGACATTCCCCGCTTATAAAAAAATAAAAGGCTCGTCTCACCGCCCTTTTCAGGGGGAATTGCTAAAAAATTACCTCTAAAATAGCAATACTTAAAAGAGGTGCGGGTAACCAGTACTGGTTACCCGCACCTCTTTTGACAATAAACTTTACTTAACACCCAGGTCTTTAATTTTTTGTTCTATTGAGTTGAGCCGGTCCTGTAAAAATGTAAATTGATCCAGCAGGCCTTCCTTGGCGCTTGCCTGAGTGCCTCTGCGACCTCTACCCCGCCGGCGACCTGAGAAACAGCTGAAATAACCCGGGTCATTCCTGCCCGAACACAGACCCGCACCCCGGCCGGTGCCGGAACCTTGACCCAGGGGTCCGGTGCCATCGCCCCTTGGCATAATTACACCTCCTTTTGGTAATTTCAGAATTCACATCCTTAAAGGTTTTTTATTGACATATGTTCATTATAGATTTTAACTCTCCTTTTCCTGCATGTCAATAACAGATATTACCTTTTATTCTATAGCAATGAAAAAAATATAGCCCTCGAAAGGGCTGAATAATTTTTACACGCCTTTTTGCCATGAAACATGCAACTAAGGAGCTTTGTAAAAATAATTTATTAAAAAAATATCTTCAGCGGCAGGAAAATTCATTATTTTTGAAGAATTTTGAAAATTGAGCATCAAGAGTCACTTCTTGAAAGGAGGGTAGGGGAGCGCGCGCATTACGACATGCAGGGGCAAGGTGTCTACCTTTTAAAGTGAGTTTTTTCACTAAAAAGGAGGAATATTTAATTTATGGCGAATGAAGGAGCTGAAGAAATCCGGGGAGGTAGTACGGCACAGACGCTGGCAACAACAAAGGTAACCGGTGAATTAACGTTGTTTTATAACTGGTTGGAGAGCTACTCCGGTCACCAGGTGGTTACTACTCATATTAAACTGTTACCGGGGAGTAATGGAACTGTTATTCTGGATCAATCGGATGAAGATATCGGCTGCATACCGGGAATGCTAAGCCATTACTCCAAAAACAAATACGAAATTGATATGGATTCGCTAATTTCGTTTATTAAAAACAACGGCATAAAAATTGAATAGTTACCATATATAGTTGGGTTTGAAATGTAAAAGAGTGGAGAGGGAAAAATATTTATAGGGTTTAAGGATCCCGGCCCCGTTTGCCGGGATCCTTTTTGGGTTCATCGCTACCGTTATTTCTTGATTTGCCGCTTTAAGAAATACCCTTCTGCGTCAATTGTTTCCCTTAGCAACTTGAGATCATCTTCTGTGGGTTCCTTCATTTCCTTAACATCAGAAGGAATAATCAATTCAAATCCCACCAGGTCCTGAACTTCCTGCGGGGTCACACCCGGTTTTACTTCCAGAAGCTTCATCCTTCTGGTTTCCTCATCAAATCCGAACAAAGCCTGGTTGGTAATTACTCTGTACGGGCCGGAACCCATAACACCGGCTTTATCTCTATAGTCAGGTGAACCATCACCAAAACCGATACTTGTTACAAAGTCCACCTTCTCCACAAATCTTCTCTTTTCCAGAGCCATAATGGCGATTGTCTTTTCACAGTTGGCGGCCATGGCCCCTGCCCCACCGCTCCCGGGGAAACGGACCTGGGGTTTTCTGTAATCCTCGCCCTGGATGGTTGAACAGATATTACCGTACATATCGATTTGAGCCCCGCCGATAAAGGCGTAATCGGAATATCCCCTTTGGGTCAACTCAAACACACCACAGAGCCCCTTGAGGTAGGTAGCCTTGCGGGCCGCCCTGGTATCGCCCACGGACAAGGGCATTCCCATTTCCAGCAGAGGGGCCAGTGAACCAGCCTCGTATATCATTAAAAGATTGGGAGCATGGGTATGCTGGGCATGCATCGCGGCAATAATTGGCAGGCCGGTTCCGACAAATACAATAGACTCATCCTCTAAAACCCTGGAGCCTGTATAAGCAATCATTTCCATTGGTGTATATTCAGCCATTTCATTACCTCCTTAAATATAAACTAACCCATTACAGATTTAACTAATTAGTCATTAAGTTAAAATAACAGGTTGTCCTCCGTCCATTTCCTTAAGCTTCTTACGGGTTTCTTCATCCGTAACCTTCTCTATGAATTCTTCATGGTTTGCACAACCGAAAATATACTCATCGTAATACTGTTTCAGTTTTGTCTTGTCACCGGTTTTACGGAATTCCTCGGATGCCGCTCTGAACATCTTGATGTGATCCATATCAAACCAATAAAAGCCGTAACAAGCTCCGGGATATGCCCCAAAGGGTACTTCTACAAGAGAGTCCACAGCCGGATGCGGAATTTCCGTCAGGTTCGGGTAGTTTCTTATGCTTTCATCGGAAATAATTGTCTCCGCGGTAACTATGCTGTAGGTACCGGCCATTGCCAATTCCGCACAAGTACACTGGGCACCGAACAACCTGGAGTTTCCATACATATCGGCAGCGGTTACATGAATAAGGGAGACATCAGGGTGACAGGCGGGTACCAAGTAGACATTCCTGCCGGTATAAGGACATTCCATCATTGTACCCTTATTGAGCAATTCCATGTCAGAACCACCGTGATCCCTTACAGGTATAAAGGGAATACCCATGGCTGCAGCCTTAAAGCGAACCGACATACCATAGTTTGTATAATCATCCAGTTCAATCATACCGTTACTGGTCAAATAACGAAGCAGGGGAGCTATACCAATAATCTCATAACCCCACCAGGCCAGTTCCGCACGTTTAATGGAAACTCTGTCCGGATCCAGAATCATAGCCCCCGCCAGCAATTCACAACAAATGGAATTTGACTGCATAGATAAAGTTAAATCCCTGGCCCCGTGCCTTATCACTTCATGTACGGCGGCAACGGGAACTCTGGTGTTCACAAATCCACCGAGCCCGAGATTTATTCCATCTTTGATATGTGTTTTAACCGCTTCTTGCAATGTTGTTCTCTTATCCTTTAGTGCCTTTGACTTGGAAACCATTATTTTTCTGGCTTCATCGGGTGTGGGTCCCCAGTATTCCAATGGTTTCTGGTCATACTTAACTCTGGAAATCTTTTCAATTGAAGAACCAATTTTTTTCATTCTGTTACCTCCTTTGGAAGTTCTCTTATCCCCTGACCATACATTGGCGCTTGCTGGAATTCTTCTCTTCTTAAGTACAAGCAAATAGCATTCCCTTAAAAGTTAGAAAAATTAATTTTCTTAATCTTCTACATACCCCCCATCCACAAAGGGAAAATCTCACACTAAATTATGTTAATACAACCAATAAATCGCATTTATGTTTACTTTCGACAGGCGCTCAAGTGTCACAATTTAGACAATTTATCTAATTATTTGACTTGTGTTGACACAAGTTAAATTTTTTTGTGTGATTTATTTAAAAGCTATTTTATCAGTAAACCGTAATAGTGTAAAACAATTTCAACACTTTCTAATAATTACAAATTTCAATTTCATTTCTCAATGCAACTCAAGGGGTTTTAAGGTTAATACTAACCAAAAGATATTAGAAAACACCCGAAAGATCACAATCCTGTTAACTTTTATAAAACTCTTTGGAGGTGAGGTATGAAGGATAAAGAAATACGGGAGGAGCAGAAAACTTTTTTGGCTGAGCTTGTAAAGGAAAAGTTGCCCGAGGGGCTGTGGGATTTGGAGGCAAAGGGGGAGAAATTAAGGGATAATCCCTATAAGACCCCGCCAAACAACATCACCACCAAGGAAAAGGAAGTTAATGTAAAGGGATAAACAAAAAAACCCCGGATTCTTTCCTTCGGGGGTTTTTTTGTTACGGGCAGATAGGGTCCTGCTTGAAACGCACCAGGAAGATAGTTCCCTCTGGACCGGTCTCTAATTTTACAGTGGCTTTGTGCCTGGTGGCTATACTGTAGCATGTAGCCAATCCCAAACCGGTACCGTCATCCTTAGTGGTAAAAAAAGGGGTCCCCAACTTTTCAATAACTCCCGCTTCAATACCGCTACCTTGATCTTCAATAGAGAGGATTACATCACCACCGTCAACAAAGGTGCGAATGGTCAAACATCCCCCGTCCGGCATGGCTTCCAACCCATTGCGGGTAAGATTCAAGATAAGCTGGCGCATCTCCTTTTCGTCCAGGCATAGGTCCGGGATGCTGTTCAACTCAATTTCGATATTGTTGTCGGAGGCCATGGCATCCGCATAAATAAGGGGATATAAGGCTTCGATTATACTGTTTAAATTGACCCGTTTCAAATTGGCCGGCTTATTTTTTGCCAGCGTGAGAAATTCAGTAATTATGGCGTTTGCCCTGTCCAGTTCATCAATCATCAGATTGTAATACCTGTGAAAAGGTAAACACTCTTCCTTCTTAGCCAGCATTTGTAAAAAACCACGCACAGTTGTCATGGGATTCCTGATCTCATGGGCAATGCCGGCAGCCATTTCCCCTATTAAGTTAAGCCTTTCCAACCAGGCAATCTTTCTTTCAAAGTGCTTTCTTTCAGTGATATCATTTATTGTTGATAAAACATATTTTTCACCGTTTAGTTCAACAAGGTCCGCCGAAAAAAGGCCAATTCTAATGTCACCGGACTTAATTTGAAAGGGGGACTCCAAGTTTCGAACCGATCCCTCCTCCCGGAGCATTTTCATAAAACGGGCCCTGTTTTCCGGATCCAGCCAAATATTCAACTCATTGGAAGTGTAACCTATAACCTCATCCCGGCTGCACCCGGTGATCCTGATAAAGCTTTCATTAACATCCAGTAATCTTCCCTCGGATATGGTGCTGATGATCATGGGAATGGGGTTGCCGTTAAAGGATTTGGCAAAGCGTTCTTCTGATAACCGCAGTTCCTTTTCCGCCGCCTTCTTTTCCGTAACATCACGGATGGATTCAATGGCTCCCACCAAATTCCCGACCGCGTCATACAGCGGGGAAGCTGTTCCCCATAAATACGCTCCCTTACCTCTGCTTAACGAAGGCACAAAAAATTCTGTATAAAGGATCTTCCCCCTTTTCCTTACGAAGTCATATTGCTTTTCCGTATCTTTATTCCACTGCATAACCAGATCGATCAAAATGGGGCGTTGTTCCCCGTAAAAGGGAACGGCATACATATATTCTCCTTTACCGATTATATCTTCCTTGTATATCCCGGTCATCTCTTCAATGGCCCTGTTCCAGGCAATTACCCTGCTGTCCTTGTCTATGACAAAGGTGGCGTCGGGAAGAAACTCTATTATATTTAACAGCTGCTGGCGGGAATTCCTCAGTTCTTCCTCGGCTCGCTTGCGTTCAGTTATATTTCGAAAGTTTTCAACTATTCCGATTAGCTCACCGTCAGGAGAACGAAAGGGTGTGGCGGTAACATTACAGGATACGGTACTGCCATCATGGCGGGTTTTGTCCACATCATACTTAACAACTTTTTCACCGTTTAAAACCTTGATTAAAGGGCAGTCTGAAGTATGACACAAAGGGCCGGGAAATACCTCATAGCATTTTCTCCGGAGCACTTCGTCTTTATTGACTCCGGACAATTCAGAAAATTTATCATTGACCCTAATTACATTGAAGTCCCTGTCAACAACCCGGATACCGTCAATAATAGTATTAATTATCTGGTTAAGTTCCTCACACGTACGCTTCAGCGCTTCTTCACTTTCATTATGGCCAGCCAAGCCTTGTGGTTCACCTGACTGGTAGTAATTATTGCTGGCAGCCAAGCTGTGTAAACGTTTCATATAAATCCTCCCCAAGCAAAACTATCAACGAAGGGTTTACAAAAATTAGGGTCTATAATATTCTTAATTCAACAATAATTGAGTTAATCCTTCACAAAGCCCACCATAAAAAGAACATATAGGTAAAATTTCTACCGTTCACATAGCTGCTCCCCACAAACATCAGCCCAGTCACAGTGATTAGCCGGCGGGCGACTAATCCTCACCGGTTAAACATAAAAGCACTTCATTTTTCCCCTTTTCCTTGGCCCACCATAACGTGCAACCACATCCACAGCTCGAACATGCTCCTCCAGTAAACGTGCCAACTCCCTTAATAAAGCATCTCCGGTGGGATGACTATATTTGTCATTGTAAATCTTAAAGTCATCTATATCAATTATTACCAGTGAAAGGCGATTCCCGTAACGCTGTGATCTATTGACTTCTTCCTCCAAGCGACTTATAAAGTAACGATAATTATAAAGACCCGTCAAGCCGTCCCTGGATGCCATCTCCTTCATATTATGGTACAAAAATTTATCCCCCGGTACCGGATAGCCAAAGGCACCGCTTCCATCAAAGAGATCCCTTTTAAAGGCCATCAATATATTGAACTCAGCGGTATTCTTTGCTATATCCGGCCGTGAAAACCAGGACAAATGCCCAAAACAATAATGGAAATATCTTCTCTTTGTCAAGAATTAATCTACCTCCCCGGAGATTAATCTGAACCCCAAATTGATACATCATATTCCCTTTTATTGCATTTTGACACTGCTGCGGTAATCGTGTTTTAAAAATTAAAAACCACCCTGAACATACAGGATGGTTTTTTCGTATATAAGGAATTTGCATAACTCGTAAGCCACAAAAATCAAGGGTTTAGAGAAGGCATAAAAAGGACTTCACCCCTTGGTTTGTCAAATATACTGGTAAACACACCAAAAACAACAAAAGAGGTGAAGTCACTTGTATATTCGACAGTCATGCCTTTTTTCCTTTGATGAAATAATGAAACTTCAGCCGGAAACTCGTTTAGAAAAGATGTTTTCCACCCTTGACTTGGAACCAATTATTAACAATCTCAAAGGTAGCCGCTGGGGCCCACATGGGTATAACTTAGGGCCAAAAATAAGAGCACTCTTAGCCATGGTCATTGAATCCATTACTACGTTTACTGCATTGGTAGAACGTTTGAAACAAGATCCTGTATTTAGATATAGCTGTGGTTTTTCAGTAGCAGGCCAAACACCAAGCATTTCGACGTTTTCCAGGTTATTTACTGTCATTTCTGATAGTGATGTACTACAACAGTATTTCCAAGAGCTTGTAGAGCAACTCCGGGAACTTAAAGTCATTGATAACGAATATGCAGCGATTGATGCATCAAAGTTAGAATCCAAAGAAAGAGCTGAACCAAAGAAAAATATTGAACAAGACGGCACCTGCCCTGATTGGGGCTCTAAAAAAGATAGCCATGGTAATCAGATTACTTGGTTTGGCTGGAAAGTCCATATATCAGTAGATTGTAAAAGCGAATTACCGTTGGCTGTTGAGGTAACTCCCGCTAGTAGACCGGACGGCCTCGAGGCACTATCTCTTGTTGAGCAAACAACACATTCCCTTGACAAGAAAGATCAGCCAAAATACTGGGCCATGGAACATCTAAACATGAAAAACTTAAATGTACGCGGAATCAAAAAAGCAAAAGCTCGTGTTCTATTATCGTGTATAGCTATGCTGGGCACGGCGCTGCTTTCAGCGTACAGCCTGAAGGATTCAAAGCAGGCAGCATAGTTAGATCTTCAAAAAGCAAGTTCACAAGTCTTAGGGAGGAGTGTGCCCTTTTTGAGCAAGATTTAAGTTGAATTATGGTAATCGGCTTTTTGTCCATCAATTTTTAAAAATTTTAGGTGTTTTTATGCTAAATGATTTTTGCTTTTCGGGAGCATAAGAGAATTATGCAAAACCCTTAATTAGGAAATAAAATTAAGCTTTTATCTTTTCAGGCGGTTTAGCTACATACAACAACAGCACAGAAAGCGCCATTACAGCAGCTGCCACATAGAAGGATGCAGCATATCCTCCTGTAGAGTCAGCCAAATAACCTCCAATGAAAGGCCCGGCGAAACCGGCCAATCCCCAGGCGGTAAACAGCAACCCGTAGTTAGAACCCTGTGCTGAGGCACCGAAGTAAGTTATAGTTGTAGCCGGGAATAAGGTAAACATAGCACCGTAATTCCAACCAATAACAAGCGCCACAGCAATCAGCCCCACAGCTGTTCCAGCAACCGAAGTTATAATCACAAAAGCTGCTACCTGAAGACTAAAGAATACCAGAAATGATGTTCTTGCACCAATTTTATCCGCAATGAATCCGGATAACGGCCGGGCTGCAGCATTGGTTATGGCTAAGCCACTTGCCCCAAAAGCTGCCAGCATGGGATCCAATCCAGCCTCAATACCCACAGCAGCGACAAAGGAGATACACATTAGACCACCAAATGCCGCACAGAAGTAAGCAGCATAAAGCAACTTGAACTGAAGTGTTTTAGTGGTCTCTTCATAGGTATAATCCCTTGTCGCTTTAGCACCAGGAGCTGGCGCAGGCGGGCTCCAACCTGCCGGCTTCCACCCGGCGGGGGGAACAGACAGACACAAACCTGCAAGAATACCCCCAACACCCATACCTGCACCAACATACCAGAACACATAACGCCAGCCCATGTTTTCAATAAGCCAGGTGGCCAGGGGGCCCATGATAAATGAACCCAATCCCAAACCAACAACCGTAAGACCAGTTGCTAATGCTTTCCTATCAGGCCACCATTTGGGTGCAGTAGCAATGGGAGGTATATAAATAAGACCGCCACCTAACCCGGCGACAACTCCATAAGTCAAATACAACTGAAGTTTTGTTTGCACAAAACCTGCGGACACAAATCCAATACATATTAAAATAGCACCTGCAAAAACGATAGGCCTAGGACCATACTTGTCACTCATTCTACCTGCAGGGAAAGCTACAAGTCCGAAAATCAAACAGGCAATGGCGAAGGCCAGTGCAACCTCTGCACGACTCCATCCAAACGCTTCATTTAGTGGTACAATAAACACACTCCATGCATAAAGAAGAAATCCGCATACGGTACTTCCTAAAACTCCTCCGAGCAACGGTATCCATCTTGGCGGTGTGGCCGGTTGACTCAAAAAATGCACCTCCTAAAAAATTTTAGTTTATCTTAATATTTAAATAATCAGTTATTAGTTGCATATCTCACCTCCCTCTATAAAATAAATTTTTCTAGCATATACTCACTCATTCTTAGAATTGCTTTACCATTTAAAATTAAGGAGATGGATAGGATTTAAAGCTGAGCAAATATCTGTAAGCAGGGAATGTATCCACTTAAGGGTGGTGCCTTATTTGGAAAAATATGTTGGCACATTGGATCTCCACGTAACCCTTGGTGGTTTACCCTCCCATGTCTCACAGGGTCCTTCACTGGCCCATTACATTCCTTCGTTCAACCTATCCAGGGATGGAGGCCAGATAAGCTCCTTTACAGGGTCAAAGCCCGGATGGTGATACAATGCCTGGCTTCTCCGTGCTCCTATTGTCAAATGGTCTTAAGCATATCTAAAGAACTTATAAATAACTATCCATTAACGTTTTTAGTAAAAATGCTTGGTTTAAGCTGCATCCTGCAATGACAATACTGTGCTGTTTTTTATCAACTCACTGCCATCATACGGTGTCTTTTTCTTGCCGATAGCAAACAATATCCGAATTAATTTACAACATAGAGCAATCAATGATTGTTTCTTCTTAAGCGGGTTCTGTGCTCTTGTGGTGTAGTAATGGTGCAGGGCTTTAAATTCTTCATTTTTAGCAACGAGCGGCATGATACATTTGTAGAGTAAAGCTCGTAAGCGTGCACGCCCTCTTTTGCTAATTTTGGTTTGCCCTTTATGCTTACCTGAGCTGTTTTCTTTTAGATTTAGCCCTGCAAGCTTCTGTATCTGGCGTGGATGTGAGTAATGATCCAGGTTCCCTACTTCAGCTATAAAGCCAGCTATCGTCACCATTCCCACGCCCGGCACAGTCATCATTTCTTTGGCACCTGGTATTTCGCCTAACAGGTTTTCAAGTTGCTGCAGCAACTGCTCTATTTCCTGCTGTATGAATTTGTATTGGTTCAAGAGTGTCAATATTTCCTGTCGCCCCATAATTGACCCTTGATTTAAACCGATGCTTTCAGTGGCTGCTTCTACTAGTTGCAATGCTTTCTTTTTACCGGCACTCCGTTTCATCCCTTGTCTCCAGCATTCCATAATGCCATCTGCGCCTTTATCCACAATTTCTTGTGACAGGGGTGCGTATTCTAGTACAAGTAAAGCTGCCTTTCCAGTCCATTCGTTAAAGACATTTAGAAACTCAGGGAAGAAACGGTCCAGCCAGTTGTCTATTCGCCCTTGAACACGCCTTAAATCTTCAGTTAAGCGGTCTCTAAGGTTCATTCCTACTCGCAATTCTGCATAGATTCCGGTAGGAATATTGGGTTCAGAGTACCGCCCATCTTTGACCAGCTGTGCTATGACACGGGCATCTTTGATATCATTCTTTGTCGGTGAATTATCGTCAAGTTCTTTGCTTTTCTTGACGTGCATGGGGTTTACAAGTACTACCTTTATGCCGTTTTGGCATAGAAACTGTGCTAACGGTAACCAGTACTGGCCAGTAGGTTCCATGCCAAAGATTGCTTGGGTCTTACCGTGTTTGGCCATTAGCTTGTGGGTCCAGTCCAAAACCTTTGTAAAGCCTTTTTGACTGTTTTTAAAAGTTAGGGCCTTACCAAGCTCAATTCCGCGGAAATCTTGAGCTCTTCCAACATGATTTGTTTTGGCAATATCTATTCCTATAATTAATGTTGATTCTAAGACTTGCTCAATTTTACGGTTTTGGTTATACTCCATGGTGAGTACCTCCTCTGCTATTTAAGGGTCGTTTCGTGGCGACACCTCGTATGTTAGCAGGAGGTACTTCTTTTTTCAAAGACCTGGTTTGTTCATTACAGGAATGCTCCATTTCTATAACGTTGCTTGTGGTGCATTTTCATGTATTTAATACACTTTACGACAAAGTTCTTCTACCCCTTGCACTGGTTCAACGTACCGCAATAATGTCTCTAACACTAGCAAATTACATTCCTTTTAAGTTTCAAAAACACTTTTTTTCAAAATTCGACTCACCTCCCGTCTTAAAAGCACAGAATTTTACAAAAATTGCATCAAGCAACAAAAATTATAAAACGTCAATACTCATTTGCCATATGCAAGTGTCACAATCAGACAATTCCCTCAATTATCTGACTAATGTTTACACAAATCTATTTTATCAACAATGAAATGTGTATGTAAAACAATTTAGACACTTTCTAATTATTACAAGATTCACGATGGCAAATGGATATCTTTCACGCAAAAACTCGCCATTCATACCCATCTCAGAGGCTTCGCGTCACATATCAGAGATAGGAGCCGTATGAAGTAATACTTCTTGTACGGATCTGTGTGTGGGGGGCGCCCGGTAACGGCCGTTCCTACCGTGCTTTTTGGCTGGCTTGACCTACGTGAAAATGCTATATATATAAGAATGTCAACAATAACATTGTCTTATTGGAGTGAAAACTATATGCCGTGGACCTGTCGAATTATAGATTTTAATGAAATTACCCGGGAGGGGAAAGAGCCCCAACCCGGTGATATGTGGTACGCCCCGTGGATGCTTGAACATGAGGAGCTTTCCCCCGAATACCGGAACCACTGGAGAGGAAAGAGACACCCGGTGTTTGTCCTGCTGCCCAACGGTATTACCTGGTGCATTGACGTTAAATTTTCCGGAAGCACCCACGGCTGGACTGTCACCGGAATACCGCCGGTAATCACCGCCTACCCCTCGGTTAATATCCCCGGGCCCGGCGGCTATCACGGGTGGCTGGTAAATGGAATTCTCACCGACGACTTAAAGGGCCGTACATACACATAGTAAAATTTAGCCACCGGCTCCCAAACACATAGCCTCCACCAGCATATCCTGAAAATCGGGCACACTGGAAAGGGCGACAAACTCTGTTTTTTCCTCCAGGCGCTGTGCCTTTTCCCGGAAATCCCAGTTGAAAAGCGCCATACGGGCTCCATCCCCTGCCGCATTACCCACAGCCCGAATTTTTTCCCTGGGACAGTCGGGAAAAAGTCCTATGGTAACGGCATCATCCACATCTATGTAACTGCCAAAGGCACCGGCCAGTATTATTTCATCGGGCTTATCAACCCCGGCATACCGCATTAGAATACGGGCCCCGGCCAGAAGAGCCGACTTGCCCAGCTGCACGGCCCGCACATCATCCTGGCATACAGTTATATCCTCCCCGGTCCCGGTTTCCCCGGCAAAGGCAAGTACAAATTCATACTTTTTGCTTCCCTTTTCCCGGCGCAGGCGGGGATGGCTTTTGCTTTTATCAAAAGCTCCATTAGGCTTAATAATGCCGGCCTTTAACAACTCGGCCACCACCGAGAAAATACCGGAACCGCAAATACCCAGGGGTTTCCGTACTTCCCCCTCCTCCTGGCCCGGACCGGGAATGACGGCCAGTTTTACGTCCCAGGTTTCGGGATCAATGGAGGCCCCTTCTATGGCACCGGGCGCCGCACGCATACCGGATCTGATTTGGGCTCCCTCGAAGGCCGGACCGGTGGCCACCGAAGTGCAGAATGAGCGCTTATTGCTCCCCAGAACAAGCTCACCGTTGGTACCTATATCCATTATCAATTTCATTATCTCCCGGTCATCCTGCTGCTCAGCTATTCTGACTCCAATGGTATCGGCCCCCACATAGGCGGAAAAGACGGGGAACATATAAACCTGTGCACCGGGATTTACATTTAAGCCCAAAAGGGAAGAGCGAACATACTGGGCGGTCTTAATGGTGGGAATAAAGGGGTACTTCCCCAATGCCTCCGGGTTGAGTCCCAAAAAAAGGTGGTGCATTGTGGTATTACCCACCACTGTAACATCCATAATATCACCGGGACTGGTACCGGTGGATTCCGTCATGTTATAAATAAGCCCATTAACGGCCTGAATAACACTTTGCTGCAATGATGACAGCATTTCCGGCTTTTCCTGGACCAGGCTGATGCGAGCCAGTACATCCCCACCGTAAACCACCTGCGGGTTTAACACCGAATCAGCGGCTATAACCCGGTTATTGTCCAGGTCTCCCAGGTAAGCCGCCAGGGAGGTGGTACCAATATCCACCGCCAGTCCCAGCATGGGCCGTTCCCTCTTTTTCCTTATACAGATCACCTGCTGGTTCCAGTCCACAAAGGCCTCCAGCGGGGGTACTTTCCGGGCCGTCAGGTTGGAAAGCTGTATCATGGCGGTGGGTGAGAGCACCGGTTTTTCCACCTGGTGATCATCCCTCAGGATCTGGGCGCACCTTTCCCACATACCGGTGCCGTGGTTAGCCTCGAAGGGGGGCAAAGATAGCTCAAGGCGGCGCACGAAGGGGTTCAGTTCAATTTCGCGGTGGGTATATTTTTTTCGAATTACCGCCCCCGTGTCCCTGCTGGCCCGGGGCACTGTAACATCCAGATGGGAATTCACCCTCACTTCACAGGCCAGACGCCAACCCTCCTGCAGTTCCCCGGCGGAAAAAAATCTGTGCTTTGAGCTGTCGGAAAAATCACCCACCGGCTGGTGTAACTGCACCTTGCATTTTCCGCAAAAACCTTTACCGCTGCATTCCGAGCGGAGATTAACCCCCGCCTGCCAGGCAGCCGTTAAAAGAGACGTTCCTTCCTCCACCGGAACCCTGAGCCCCAGATTTACAAAGTTCACCATGTATTTTGACATGTTATGCTCCTCCCTGGGCATGTTTCATCCAGCAATTTCCCTCCGACACGCAATAGTCACAAGCGGGCAGCACCCTGGCGGAATTATATCCCGGCCCCATCCCAATCAAATTGGAGGCGGATTTATAAGGTACTAAAAGGTAAGAAGCATTGACAGACACCCCTACCCTGTTGGTATCCAGCAGGGAACACAGTCCCCTCTGTTCTTCCACGGGCCACCCCTTGAGGGAACCCGGGCTTAAGGACATCCCCACTCCATACCCTTCCTGCTCCGCCATACTTTCCACCAGTGTCCACACTTCCCGGTCCACGGCGTTTAAAGCCAGTACCCCGGCACAATCCAGCCAGTAGCCCAACTCCCAATTTCCCCTGCGGCTGAGCTCATTCACTGCTTTTTCCAGTTTGCCGCCTATAGTGGTTACATAGATAACGGCTTCTTCCGCCTTTTCCAGTAAACAGGCATTATCCCCCATATTGAGCTCGATCTTCCCCACCTTAACCTTGTTTTCCCCGGCCGGTCCCACGGGAAACCTATCCAGCACAAAGGCCGGTTCAACAAACTGCAGGGCTAAATCAAGGGCTCTGGCGGCCTGTTCGGTAATTTCAGGCCGCACCTGAGCCCTTTCCTTAAAACCTTGACTGCAAAGTAAATTGTCCAGGAAGACTTCCACGCTCAGTCTTTTAGAAAAAATATTTCTCACCCTCTTTCCTTATAAGGTCAAGAGAGAAAAGCCGGTTACCACACCGAGCAGCAACCGGCTACAAGAATGAATCTAATTCTTCAAAAGGTTTTTCACCGCTTCAACCGCCGCCACGGCATCAGCCGCGTAACCACCGGCGCCTATTTCATCGGCATACTGTTGGCTCACCGGGGCTCCCCCCACTATAACGTGCACCTTGTCATACAACCCTTCGTCCTTGAGGACATCTATGGCTTCCTTCATGTTGGGCATAGTGGTGGTCAAAAGGGCCGACATTCCCAGCACCCGAGCGTTTACTTCCTTCACCTTGGCGACAAAGTTTTCCGGGGGATTGTCGATACCTATATCATGCACCTCAAAACCCGCACCCTCCAGCATCATGGCCACAAGATTTTTCCCTATATCATGGATATCATCCTTTACCGTGCCAATAACCACCACGCCCTTACTATCCTCTGCCGCAACCTCACCCTGGAGAAGAGGCTTTATCTTTTCCAGCCCCAGTTTCATGGACTGGGCGGCGGCCAGCATTTCCGGAATAAACATATCCCCCTGGGAATACTTTTCCCCCACCACATCCATGGCGGCAATAAAACCGTCGTGCAGTATCCTTCTCGCCTCAATCCCTTCATTAATGGCTTTTTCCACCTTTTCCACAATGGCGTCCTTCCTGTAAGCCACCACCGCATCATGTATTTCTTTAATTATATCCGCCATTTTTCATCCCCCTTTTTTAAGAACCGTTTCCCTAACCTGTCAAAGCAACGCGAAGTGATTAAATACCCGCTGCTATTATATTATCTATTTTTTCCAGAACTTCACCGGGCTTGGAGTCCGGCTGGTGCGAAGAAAGAATCTTGCTGGCTTCCTCCTGTAACCTTTCCTCCATGGTTAGGCTTCCACCCTTTTCCCAGGCGGGGTAATTCTGCCGGTCCAGGAGTTTGGGATACCACTGGGCGGTACGGAAATTTTGCAGTGTGTGATCGTCACCCAGGAAGGAAGAACGGTCCCTGTTCCTGCCTATAACATCAAGGGCCAGGGTATTATCGCTAACTTCCAGTCCATTCATGAAGAAGCGGGCCATATCGATAATTTCGTTGGCCATAACCAGCTGCTCCAAAGAAGATGTGGTACCATATTCAATGTATCCCACATCATGAACCAGATTGGACCTGCAGGCCAGGGCGGCAAAGATCGAAAAAGTTGCCTCAATGCCGGCCTGGGCATCAACACGCTTGGAATCGGTGGCCCCCGCATAAGACCAGGTGGGCAAACCGTAAAAGCGGCCCATATCGGTAACGGCTCCCTGTGTTAAAGCCCACTCCGGGCAGCCATAGGAAACCACGGTGGTCTTTTGATCCATAATGGAAACATTGGGTCCGAAAACGAAGGGCACCCCTCTGCGTACCAGCTGCGACAGAACAAGGCCGAATAGACATTCGGCAATTCCCATGGCCATTGCTCCGGCCAGGGTAATGGGAGCACCGCTGCCGGCATTGGCCCCCGAGGGGAAACTAATGGGAATATTATGCCTGACGCTGGTAATGAGCTTCTGAACCGATGTCTTGTTGAATATCAAAGGAGAAACGGGTTCTACATAATGCAGCAGAAAGGGGTTCTGCTCCAGTTTCTGCCGGTCTCCCCCGTAAACCGCAACAGCCATTTCCCATATTTTCTCGGTGTCCTTCCCGGTATCCGAGCAAAATACAATGGGTAAATTACTGTTTTTGACCATTTGCGCAAACTCGTACATATATACCATTTCCGACGGAACATCCACCGGGTTGCCCATAGACATAATAAAAGCAATATTGGGCAATGCATCACAAACCCGGGCAAAATTACCCACATCGTTTACCTGCACCCTTCTCCGTACCCGGGTTTCAGGATCAATTGTGTAAATGGTATCTGACCCGGTACCGAAGTAGGTTTTCCCTTCCTCCAGAAACAGGCAGCGCTCCCCCTTCTGGTTGGCCAGCACCACCCGGGACGGGGCACTGTTCAATGCATCCTGCACCAAAAATTCGGGAATCTTTACCCGATCCTTTTCCACGAAGGCCCCGGCATCCCTAAATATTTGCACCGCTTCCTCATCTTGCACATGCATCCCGTAGGAGGTCATTATCTCCATGGCGGCATGGTGAATAGCTTGCACTTGTTCATCTGAAATAATCCTCATGGAAGGCCGGAGAGTTTCAACGGGCAACTGTTTCATTTAATAACCACTCCGTTTCATTATCATTATTGGTTTACACCGGGCTATTCCTCAATAATACATATGCCACCTAGATAGTTATTTATTATATTCCCACCCCTGCGAAGACTAAAACGTCCATGACAACCATCCCCTGTTCATCCTTTATTTGGATGCTCATTGTAGCAGACATATTTTTTTGTGTCAACCCCTATGTAACAATTCACAGGATACTTGTCAAACCCCCTGAGAACCGGGAATTTGCCCCGGAAAGACCGTATGCGCCGTATTGGTGAAGATTGTTATATCTGTCACTCAATTTTAAATATTCAGTCTAATCATGACAATCCAAAGCATAAAAAAGCCCTGCGGTCAAAAGTCGCAGGGGATTACAGTTTCTAGTGAGCCAGGCCGGCCTCATTTTCTTCTTCCTTTTGCAGCTCCTGCCTGTACGGGCAAAGTTCATCCTTCTTATTTTCCTGCACGTTACACCCCCAGTGGGTTTCACCTGCCACCATGCGGCGGTAATTACAAAAGCTACAAAAAGCATGAGTAATTTGCTCCTGTATCATATCCTTTGCTTTTATGACTGCCATACCCGGGATCTCACCCCTTTCAATTATTAGTTAACGTTTTAGCCATTTTACCATTGTTTCATCTCCATTGTCCATGGAGATACAGGCGAATTTACAGTGTGATAAACATTTTTATCAAGTGTGATCTATATCATATTTTAATAACCGGTTAAACGATAAACTAATAGCATCATAAAACAAAAAAATAAACCCAAGGAGGTAATACAATGTTTTGTTACCAGTGTGAGCAAACCGCCAAAGGAACGGGATGTACTAAAGTAGGAGTTTGTGGCAAAAACGAAGATGTGGCAAGCCTGCAGGATACTCTGATTATCGGCCTTAAAGGTGTGGCGGCATACTCCTTCCATGCCAGGGAGCTGGGCGCCCGGGATGAAAAAATTGACGCCTTCATGCATGATGCGCTCTTCACCACTCTAACCAACGTTAACTTTGATTTAAACGACCATGTTGCAAAGGCCCTGGAATTGGGTGAAATAAACTTAAGGGCCATGGAGATCCTGGACAAGGCCAATGTGGATAAATTCGGCACCCCGGAGCCCACCAAAGTCTCCACCGGATTAAAACCGGGACCGGGCATCGTTGTCACCGGACACGACTTTTTGGATCTCTATGAGCTGTTGAAACAGGCCGAGCCGGAGGGAGTAAATGTTTACACCCACGGTGAAATGCTCCCGGCCCACGCTTATCCCGAGCTGAAGAAGTTTTCCAACCTGGTGGGACATTACGGTTCGGCCTGGCAGAATCAAAAGAAAGAATTCGAGGAATTCCCGGGCGCAATTCTCGGAACCACCAATTGCGTGCTGCTTCCCAAGGATTCCTATAAAGACCGCATGTTCACCTGCGGAATAGCCAAGCTTCCGGAAGTGACCCATATTAAGGATCGCAACTTCAAGAAAGTGATAGAAAAGGCAAAGGCAATGGGCTCCCTCCCGGAAACGGAAGGCGGAACATTGACCACCGGTTTTCACCACACCCCGGTACTGTCGCTGGCGGACAAAATTGTGGAGGCTGTAAAGGCCGGCAAAATTCGCCACTTCTTCCTGGTGGGCGGCTGTGACGGGAGCAAATCTTCCCGCAGCTACTACACCGGTTTTGTAAAACAGGTTCCGGAAGACTGTGTGGTACTTACCCTGGGCTGCGGCAAATACCGGTTCAACCACCTGGACCTGGGCGATATCGACGGCATTCCGCGCCTTTTGGATATGGGACAGTGCAATAACGCCTACTCCGCCATCCAGGTTGCAGTAGCCCTTTCCAAAGCCTTTAACTGCAGTGTCAACGATCTGCCACTGACCCTGGTACTATCCTGGTTCGAACAGAAGGCGGTTTCCATCTTACTCACACTGCTGCACCTTGGCATCAAGAATATACGCATCGGCCCGTCACTGCCGGCCTTCCTGACACCGAACGTTGTTCAGGTGCTGCAGCAAAATTTCGACCTGAAGCCCATCACCACTCCGGAAGAGGACCTGAAAGAGATTTTAGGCTAGGCTAAATTCGCTCAAACAGATTCGCCGCTGATCCTCCGCTCCATTCGCTCTTTGACACATTGGCTTTTATGCATAAGAAGTTGCACCGCAACGGCAAAGATACCAAGACCTTGTTCCGACAGGTACCATGCCGTTGCCGTCATTCGCTCCGGGTGCTGCCCGCTCCTTTCCCCGGTATTCATTCTGCACAAAAAGTCTTTTCATGCTTCTGATGTTGCCGCCTTCCGGCGGCATGGGCTTCTAACTTGAATTAAAGCATCTCTTTGCGTCCAGAAACGTCCCCGGCTTGAATGTCTTTGTGGTATTCTTGTAAGGATTTTTTGGTGGCTTCCCGGGTGTTGTTTTCTTTATATACCGCAATACCCCTTGCACTGGCCAGGGCGGCGGCCATAGTAGTTATATAAGGAACATTATACCTGATTGCTGTCTTGCGAATGTAAGAGTCATCGTGTTGGCTGCGTTTTCCTGACGGGGTATTGATGACCAGGTTAATTTCTTTATTTTTTATGCCATCTATTATATTGGGCCGGCCTTGATAGAGTTTTTTAATCTCTTCGGATACAATTCCCTTTTCTTTAAGGAAATCATGGGTTCCTTCCGTAGCCTTGATATGAAAGTCCAGCTTACTGAATATCTTGGCCACTTCCAGCGCGTCCTCTTTATCTTCATCGTTCACGCTGATCAGAACGGTTCCCGATACCGGAAGGGGAGATTGAGTTGCTTCTTGCGCTTTGCAAAAAGCTAATTCAAAGGATTCGGCAATACCCAATACTTCCCCGGTAGAGCGCATTTCCGGCCCCAGTAACGGGTCCACTTCCTGGAACATATTAAAGGGGAATACCGCCTCTTTTACCCCAAAATGAGGAATCCTTCCGGGAACAAGCTCCTTAAGAGGGGACTCCTTACCAGTTTGACCCGCCAGCATTATTTCCGTAGCGATCCTGGCCATCCGGATATTACATACTTTGGACACCAGGGGAACGGTGCGTGAGGCTCTGGGGTTTGCTTCCAGCACATAAACCTTGTCACCGGCAATGGCGTACTGAATATTCATCAGGCCAACAACATTAAGCTCCATTGCTATTTTCCTTGTAAATTCCACAATGGTTTCAATATGTTTGGCCTCTATATTAACCGGGGGAATTACACAGGCCGAGTCCCCGGAGTGAATTCCGGCTAATTCAATATGCTCCATCACCGTGGGTACAAAGGCATCCGTTCCGTCGGCGATGGCGTCGGCTTCGGCCTCAATGGCGTTAGCCAGGAATTTATCAATCAGAATCGGTCTTTCCGGTGTAACCTCCACCGCCGCTTCCAGGTACTGGCGGAGCATTGCTTCATCATAGACAATTTCCATCCCGCGGCCGCCCAAAACATATGAGGGGCGGACCATTAAGGGATAACCAATCCTTCTGGCAATTGCCAGCGCTTCTTCAAAGTTCACCGCCATATCGGCTTCCGGCATGGGGATATCAAGTTTCTCCATTATCCGGCGGAACCGGTCGCGGTCCTCGGCCAGGTCTATGGTTTCCGGAGAAGTGCCGAATATATGAACCCCGGCTTCCGCCAGTTCTCTTGCTATATTCAGCGGCGTCTGGCCCCCGAACTGAACAATTACCCCCAGGGGTTTTTCCTTTTCATATATACTCAATACGTCTTCCACCGTCAATGGCTCAAAGTACAGCTTATCGGAGGTGTCATAGTCGGTGGAAACCGTTTCCGGGTTGCAGTTGACAATAACCGTCTCAAAGCCCATGTCCCGCAGGGCAAAGGCTGTATGCACACAGCAATAATCAAACTCAATTCCCTGGCCGATCCGGTTCGGCCCCCCGCCCAGGATCATCACCTTCGGCCGGTCGCTTGCCGAGGTCTGGTCGGGGGCATTATAGGTGGAAAAATAGTAAGCTGCATTTTCTACGCCGCTTACCGGGACCGCTTCCCATCCTTCCACTACCCCTAAGGCAGTTCTGCGCCGGCGGATTTCGGCTTCCGGCACACCTAACAGCATTGCTAAATAACGATCGGCAAAGCCATCCCTTTTAGCCAGGACCAGCAGTTCATCCGGCAATTGACCATCTTTATATTCCAAAAGCTTTTCTTCCAGCTGAACAAGTTCTTTCATTTGCTCAATAAACCAGGGCTTGATATGGGTTATCTCGTAAAGCCGGTCAATGCTCGCACCCTTCCGCAGTGCTTCATACATTATAAACTGGCGTTCGCTGGTGGGCTCTGCCAGCATCGATAACAGCTCTTCCAGGGAGCGCCGGTGAAAGTCTTTGGCGAAACCCAACCCGTAACGGCCGGTCTCCAGGGAGCGAATTGCCTTTTGAAAAGCTTCCTTATAGTTCTTGCCGATGCTCATTACTTCCCCCACAGCCCGCATTTGTGTCCCCAGCTTGTCCTCGGAATTAGGGAACTTTTCAAAGGCCCAGCGGGGAAACTTTACCACCACATAGTCACCGGAAGGTGTGTATTTATCCAGAGTGCCGTCCCGCCAGTAAGGAATCTCGTCCAGGGTTAAGCCTGCCGCCAGCATGGCCGAAATAAGGGCTATTGGGAAACCGGTGGCCTTTGAAGCCAATGCCGAGGAACGGGAAGTTCTGGGATTTATCTCAATAATAACAACCCGGCCGGTTTTGGGATCATGGGCAAACTGGACATTGGTCCCTCCAATTACTTCTATTGCCTCCACAATGGCATAGGCGTATTTCTGTAATCGCTCTTGCAGCTCCTGGCTGATGGTGAGCATGGGTGCCGTACAAAAGGAATCGCCGGTGTGCACACCCATGGGATCAACGTTTTCAATGAAGCAAACCGTCAGCATTTGATTCTTGGCATCCCGCACAACTTCCAGCTCCAGCTCTTCCCAACCGAGAACCGATTCCTCCACCAGGACCTGGCCAATCATACTGGCACTGATGCCGCGACTGACTATGGTTCTTAGTTCTTCCATGTTATAAACCAGGCCTCCGCCGGTGCCTCCCATGGTGTAAGCAGGCCGAATAACCACCGGGAATCCCAGTTCCTGCGCGATTTTTTCCGCTTCCTCCACGCTGTAGGCCGATTTGCTGCGGGGCATTTCTATACCCAGCCGGTCCATTGTGTTTTTGAAGGCGGTACGGTCCTCCCCACGTTCAATGGCATCAATTTGCACACCAATCACTTGAACTCCGTATTTCTCCAAGACCCCTGCCTTGCTTAAATCAGAACACAAGTTCAGGGCCGACTGTCCGCCCAAATTTGGCAGCACCGCGTCGGGTCGTTCTTTAGCTATTATGCCGGTTAGGCTCTTCAAATTCAGGGGCTCAATATAGGTTACATCAGCAATCTCCGGGTCAGTCATAATGGTAGCCGGGTTTGAGTTAACCAAAACAATCCGGTAACCCAATTTTCGCAGGGCTTTGCACGCTTGAGTTCCGGAATAATCAAACTCACAGGCTTGTCCGATTATAATCGGGCCTGAACCAATAATAAGAATTTTATTAATGTCGGTTCTTTTTGGCATGATGTCCTCCCTTTCTCATCGGTATCCCAATCACACTGTCAGCATTATAACAGATAATGTTCGTTAATGGATAAAAAACATTGTTTAATAAGTAGACGTACATGCCGCCGGAAGACGGCACCAGCAAAGGATGAAAAAAGTAATAAGTTAATTCCAGGCCGGCCACCTGCCGGGAAACGGCAGGCTGGCTTAAAGCCAATTCTTCTCCGGCATTGGAATAATCACCACCGGCAGCGAAAAAAACGGCAGCGATTACGCCTGTGCCTGCGGAATACCCCTGGACATATTCAAGGGTATTGAGAAGGAAATCACCATGATCGGAATCCACGCCTTTATGGATGTTTACAATTTTGATATTAAACGGGCCCGCAAGTGCTGTGTCCACCAGATTTTACCCGAAGGCAAAATGGTTCCCTTCTGTGTTTACAATAACCTGAAGCAAGGGTGTTAAAATGAGCGAACAAATTAAATGTGCCTGTACTGATTTTTATGAAAGTAACATGGTGAAATACCTCCTGGGGGACAGCTTCCACCCGGGGGGGGACTGAACCTAACGGAAAAAATGGGTAAAGAGCTGGGCCTGCAGGCTGGTGACAGTGTCCTGGATGTGGCCTGCGGTAAGGGAACCAGCGCCTGCTTTTTGGCCGGTGCCTTTGGCTGCCGGGTTACCGGCGTGGATTTAAGCGAAAAGAATCTGGAGGAGGCCCGGGCCAAAGCCACCGGGGAGGGGGTTCAGGAACTGGTCACCTGCGTAAAGGCGGCTAGAGAAAAATTCCGCATTTTAAAACCCGGCGGCAGGCTGGGAATCACCGATATGGCTGTAGACCAAGATGGTTTGCCGGAGGAAATGAAAAGCCTGCTTTTCCACGTTGCTTGCATTGCCGGCGGCCTGACCCTGAGTGCTCTTCTCTTTCTCCTGCCCGGAACCATATGGGGCTGGCTGGGTGTAGCCTTTCTGCTAACGGGTATTTTCGGCATTTGCCCCACTTATATGCTTCTAAAGGCAGTCTTTGGCCGGTTCAAAACCGAAGACCGGCCCACAAATAAAGAAATGTAATGGGAGGTAATCAAAGACATGGTCACCATCAAAGTTTATTCAAATCGTCCCGTTGGCCCCTGTTGAGCCGGCCTATCCAAAATGGCCGGTGCGGTCAGTGAAAAGTTCGGTACCGGTGTTGTAAAGGTAGAAGTTATATAGCTGGAAAGGATTATAGCTGAAAAACTGGGCTTGAAATAATGTAACAACCCCGCCTCTACTGCCTTATAAAAGGCCGGCGGGGTTATTTTTTTTAATAAAAGTATTGCCTAAATAAAAGCATAGTGTTAGTATATTTTAAAACTACCTAAGTGCATGATGCATTTAGTGCTACAGGGATAGTAGTCCCGCTTAATTATTTCTGCAAAACTGCTTTTTATATGGAGGTCTCTAATGGCGGCAAAAAATGGAGAGGATATTTCCCTGGATAAGTTGATTCAGCCGGGCTTACTTCTATTTGTTTACATGAAGCCATCACACGGGTACGAGTTAATTCAAAACTATAATAAGTTGCATTCAAATGAAGAGGTGGAACCGGGTACTATTTACAGAAACCTGAGGCGGATGGAGAAGAACGGTTTTTTGATTTCCAGCTGGCAAACCTCGGAATCAGGGCCGGCCCGCAGGTTATACCAAATCACGGAAAAGGGTATAAAGGCCCTGGACGAAGCTGCCATAAAGATAGAACAGCAAAAAAATCAGCTGGAACATTTTCTTGATCTATACCGGGTACACAAGGAACAAGGGGGAAACTCTCATGAAAAATAATCCCGATTGTTTTAAGGTAATTCATGCCGGGGCATTGCGAAAGCCCATGAAGGAATGCATTCATTTACTATGGGAAAAATACCCCAGATTAGAAGTGGAACTTGATTATGCAGGGTCAAGGGCCTGCGCCCGGGCGGTAGCGGCCGGAAAAATTGTGGATGTAATTGCGCTGGCAGATTATAAGGTGTTTGAGGATATTTTGATTCCCCGCTTTGTGGACACCTCCTTTGTTTTCGCCACCGACCAAATGGTTCTGGCTTTTGATGAGTTCTCCACGGGCAGCGAAATAATCAATGAGCACAACTGGATGGACGTATTGTTAAATAACAGCCAGATAAAATACGGTCGTTCCGACCACCACCGTGATCCCTGCGGGTACAGGACTTTGATGCTGTGGCAACTGGCTGAAAAGTTTTATAACCGGCCGGGCTTGTATAAAGCTTTGGAAAACAACTGGAGCAACGTCTACCCTAAATCCTTTGATTTAGCCGGAGCCCTTTTGCAGGGGCAAATAGACTATGGTTTTGAGTATCTTTCCGTGACCAAGCAATTAAATCTCAGGTATATAAAATTTCCCCCGGAAATAAATTTAAGTGACCCGCGCCTGGCAGACTATTATGCCCAGGTTAAAGTTGTAGTTGACGGAAGTTATCCCGGTCTGGATACCATGATCACCGGCGCTCCCATTGAGTTTGCGGTGGCCATACCCAAAAACTCAAACAAAAAGGAGCTCGCCCAGGAGTTCATTGATATATTAACCGGGCCCCGGGGAGAGGAAATACTGGAGCAGAACGGTTTAATCCCCTGTTAAGGGTGTGGTCAAAATAACGAGTTCCAAGCTTAAAGAGAAAGATTTGGATAGAAAAATCCAAGACTACGAAAAAAAGGTATCCTGGCCCCTCCTGCTGGCCTTTATTGTCATTGGCATATTCGCCTATCAGGTAATTTTTAATGTTATCTTTGCGGGTGTGATTTATAACCCCGCCCTTGGGGATATAGCCGTTAAGAGGAGTCCCACGCAGACAAACTACACCGGTGATGAACTCAAAGTGACTACCTGGCAAGAAAAGGGGAATGGGACACTTCGTTCTATTGAAGAAATTCCCACAACGCTGGGGATTCAAACACCACTGTTCTGCTTTGTATGTATTATGGTGGCCATGGGCTTATTGTTGTTTAATATTAGACTTTATTTATTAAAGCAATATATTCAATTATTGGAAGGCGAAATATGCATGTATAATTGACGGGAGGGGTTCTATGGCATCCCTACTTGCTTCCTACACACCGGCGGATATCTTTGGTTTTTCTGAAGTAAAAGCCATTTCTACAAAATCAGAAGAACAGGCGGTACTGGTTTTTGGTAGCGAAGATAACAGGTGCAAAGTTTTATGCGGGGAAAGCTGCAATGAAACATGGGCCGTCATACCACCCGTCAATGTTCTAATTCAATGGCTAAGCCGGACAAAGGAATACTTCCATGAAGCGGTGGTACTCCATAATCATCCTCATATTCCGTGGCACGGAGAGATTATCCCATCGGATAATGATATTGCTGCTACAGAGTTTTTGAAGTGGCAGCTGGCACTGCTAGGGATAAGACTGATGGATCATATAATTGTATCCGGTGATAAAAAACAATCATTATCCAGGATAGATCTCTATCAATACCATAGCCCTTTAAAGGCAAACGGGTTTGAAATAAAAAGATTTATTTATTGCTTTTTGGTACAGGTTTCAGTGGTCATCAAAACCCCTCCTGTTTTAAACCAGCTTATTGATGCTCTGGAGAAAAACCTGGACGAGATGAGGCACTATTATGAACAACCCCATTACTCCAGAATTTTTAAAAGCAAGCCCAGTGATGTTAACTTTAAGAAAAGGCTTTTGGGTTTAAGTAATTCTGATATGCTAATTGACAGGTTGGCAAACTTTTTAATCAACCTGGATAATAATAAAAAACTAAAACTACAACCGGAAAAAACAATCCCCTATGGCTTGGAACTACAGGCAGAAATTGTCACATCCAAGTATGAGTTGAGGTGAAAACATGAAAACCCAAACCGAACAAACCCCCCAACCAAGTCTGAAAAATAAATTTGACCGCATGGAGTGGGCCGGCGCCTTCGGTGATCTGGGCACCCTTATACCTTTTGTAGTTGGTTATATAACGGTAATGAAAATGGACCCCCTCGGGGTGTTGTTCATGTTTGGCATCCTGATGATTATCGGGGGTTCTTATTATAAGACTCCACTACCCATCCAACCCATGAAGGCAATCGGTGGTGCAGCCATTACCAGTGCCGGGGCATTGACACCCAGTATGGTACTGGGAGCGGGAATTTTCACAGGCTTTTTCTGGCTTATTATGGGGTTAACGGGAATGTTGAATTACATTTCCAAAATAGCTACCAAGCCGGTGATAAGGGGTATCGTACTAGGCCTTGGGCTTTTATTCGTCAAAGACGGCATACAAAAGATGCAAAGCGACTTTGCCATTGCCGTATTTGCCCTGCTGCTTACATTTTTACTGCTTAAAGGCAATAAAATTCCGGCTATGTTCGTTCTCCTGGTTCTGGGGGTAACAGTAGCCCTTTTCCGTGATCCTTCCTTATTAAGCCAGCTAGCACAAATAAAAATAGGTTTTAGAATGCCCGAGCTTGCCATCGCCAGTATAACATGGCAGGACTTCGTTAAAGGAACGCTTATACTGGGTATTCCTCAAATACCTCTGACACTGGGGAATGCAGTCATTGCCATTACCGCAGAAAATAACAGGTTATTCCCGGACAGGCCGGTAACGGAAAAGAAAATTGCAGTATCCCAGGGTATAATGAACCTGATTTCACCTATTTTCGGCGGCACTCCCATGTGCCACGGCGCGGGGGGCATGGCCGGCCACGTTAGGTTTGGTGCAAGGACCGGTGGTTCCCTGGTAATACTGGGCAGTTTACTATTAATATTGGCCCTTTTCTTCAGCAACTCGGTTGCCCTTATCTTTAAAATTTTCCCCGAGTGCATATTAGGTGTAATTCTTTTCTTTGCCGGCCTCGAGCTAGCGGTAAGCGCCAGAGATGTGGGAAGAGAGAAAGAAGACTTCTATATTCTTCTGGTTACGGCCGGATTTGGGATGTGGAATATGGGAGCCGGTTTCTTGGCGGGTATCACGCTGCAGGAGATGCTCAAGCGTAAAATTATAGCCGTATAGCCTAACCGGGGTCAGACCATTAACTTATTAACTTTTTTCATTCATCTGCTGGAGTGCCGCCTTCCGGCGGCATGGGTGTCTACCTAAAGTTTAACTTTCCGCGGCGGGTATTTCAAATTTTACCCGCTGCAGTTTTTCACCCACGCTGCGCAAATTCAAGGCCGTTTCTTCTGTAGTCAGTTGATTGAACAGGCTCCGGAACCTTTCCTTGGCGCGAAAAAGAATTACCCGTGCTGTAGAGGGGGACACATCCAGCACGGCACCCAATTCTTCATAAGAGAGCCCCTCTATTTCCCGCAGTACTATTGCCGCCCTATATCTCACCGGTAACCTTTGCAGAGCACCCCGGACCAGGCCCATATTCTCTGCGTTTTCGACCGCCCGGACCGGATCTCCTTCCCTCCTTCCCTATTTGTGTCAGGAATATCCCGGTCCAGGGGCCAATTTACGCGACTGCGGCGCAGATGCCCGGCATAGACGTAAAAGGCAATGCGGAATAACCAAGTGGAAAGGGCAGACTCCCCCCGAAAACCGTCCAAAGAGAGCGCCACCTGGTAAAAGGTTTCCTGGGTAAGCTCCTCCGCCAGGTGATAATTACCGCCCATCTGGTAAAAATATCTAAATATTGATGTCCTGTAACGGCGATATATTTTTTCTAAAGTGTTCTTGGCCATCTTAACACGTCCTACTGATTCAGTGTCCAGGGGATAAGAAATGTTACAGTCCTTTATAAACTTTTTACCTGATTAACCAGCTTAATTATAAACTTCTTTAAGTATCTATCATACCTTCTTTTTTCCTAAAATGCCCCGGATTTCGTCCTAAAAAATTCGACAAAAATTGCTCCTAAAATAATTTGAAGTTCTTAAAATTTTTTAGTAAATATGTGTAACATTTTCCCTCTTTGAAACACTCATATAGAAGGAAGTTTAATTTGATTTAAATTTCCATAACATGTTAAAATACATACAATAAGTGGGCGTATCCATATTTCCTTACTGGAGGAATTGAAATGCAAAATGCAAATTCTATATTACTGGAAATAGAAAAAAACATGCCTGTAATAAAAGATTTTGGAGTGAAAAATATAGGATTGTTTGGATCCTTCGCCAGAGGAGAACAAACTAACAGCAGTGATATAGATATTGTAATTGAATTTCATAAAGACCAAAAAACATTTGACAACTACATGGACTTGAAGTTTTTCTTGGAGGACATATTAGGACGAAAAGTAGATTTGATAATATCTGAAGCAATTAAACCGCACTTAAAGACTAGTATTACAAGGAGTGTCCGATATGCCCAGGGATTTTAAAGCATATCTTAGCGATATTATTGGCTCGATTAACAAAATTGAGCAGTACACCCATAACATGACCTTCCAAGAGTTTTTACAAAATGAATTGGTACAGGACGGTACAGCAAGAAATTTAGAAATTATCGGTGAAGCGGTAAAGAAAATCCCCGCAGATATTAAAAAACAAAAACCAGAGGTTGAATGGAGAAAAATAGCAGGATTAAGGGATATTTTAATTCATGAGTATTTTGGTATTGATGTGGTTATCATTTGGGATGTTATAAAAAATAAAGTTCCGGTTCTAAAAAAGAATATATTGGAACTGTTTGCTATATTAGATCATAATCAGTGATTAACCTTCCACAGCAGCGAAAGGGCGACCCCACCGGGCTGATACCTGGCCTAACCTAAAAGACCACCGTGGGAATTATAAAATCTGCTGCGAAGAACCAAGCTCGTAGGGGCGGGCTGGGGGCAGATAACGATAGCTTACGCAAGCCTTACCGCGGGCGATAGCCGGCGGACGGTCAATGAGGCATGGAGGTGTACCCGGTATGCTTTTTACCGGATACACTTCCATGCCGTTCCTTTTGAAGACCCGGAAGGATAACCCAAAAGCCGGGCCCCCAAACCTCACTCAATAATACACTCATCTCCGCAAACACGTTTAAATCGTCAGTGAAGTTAGGAAAACTTACTAACATTAAAGAAAAGTCCCTGTATTTGTAGAAACTTGGAGTTATACCGAACTTAAATGGAGTAAAAAAATGACCAGGTTATTGAAAGATATCCCTAAAAGTAGTGTACCATGGGACTGAATCAACTTATTCTGGACAATTTGGCAACATAGATTTGGGTCGATGCAGTCAATATACCGATTTCGGGCATGGGTTCTATACAACGTCAAATTATCATCAAGCCTTGAATTTAGCCCGAAAAAAAGTTAGATTTTTAAAAAGGTACGAGAAAAATGAAGATATAAAACCAATGGTAGTCACTTTTCAAATTGACACCGAAAAATTAAAACGCCTTGATGGTATTATTTTTGAGGGGTATGTTAAAGAATGGATCGAATTTGTATATAATAACCGTATAGGGTTAAAATTTGCATACTCTGACTTTCATAAAAGGATTTTGCAAAGAATTAAAACCTCTGCGCCCACGGACCGATGACCAGTTATCTTTTCACACTCAAGAAGCGATAAAGTGTATATTGTTTCGAAGGGAGCATATTGAGAATGGTTCCACTTAGCAAAGAAGAAAAAAGGATCAAATCTTATTTAATAAAACTACTTCAAGATGAATACGGACATGACAAAAAAAATGCACGCAGATTAGTAGAGGAATCACCTTTTTTCAAAATTTACAGAGAAGACCCAGAATACACTAACCATCTTGGCATTGAATATTGGGCTGATTATATCCATGAAAGAAATAAATCCAATCAGTTTGTAATGATTTAGGCCCTGCTTAAGGCAGGCTTTTTTTATTTAGTTTCTCAATCTTGGATTTTATTGATACCTTCCACCGTGCTACAAAACCAGAATGTTGTGCATGTAACAAGCCGGCAGCCGCCGGTCACCGTTTGGCCAATCCCCAAAAATAATTTCAGGCCTGTGTGCCCGGACCATAAAACAAACTATGCAGCCCTACCTTTTCTCTTAAATTAACTTAAAAAATAAGTTTTAAGCCCACAAAAATAATTAACCATTATGTACTGTACGGCCCCATATGGCACCGTTATAAAAATTTGGGCACCAAATGGGCACCAATTTGCATTTTTAACCCCTTTTTTAAAAAATACAAAACCCCGCCATCCCTTACGGGACGCGGGGTTAGCTGGAGCCGGCGAGGGGACTTGAACCCCTGACCTACGCATTACGAGTGCGTTGCTCTACCGCTGAGCTACGCCGGCTAAATTATCACCTGACAGAATCATATTTTATCATATTTTGGTCCGGGGGACAACAGGCATGGGGGTTCACTATCTTACCCCTGGAATCCACCGCTATCCCCTCCATCTTTAGAAGCATGCATTTCCACTCAATGCCACTACCAAAACCCCCGAGGAAACCGTCACTTTTGATCACCCTGTGACAGGGAACCAGGTAGAGTGTCCCGTTGCAGCTCATGGCGCTTCCCACGGCGCGGCACGCCTTTGGATTACCGGCTAAAGCCGCCACATGCCCGTAAGACAAAACCGTCCCGTAGGGAATATTTCGCACCACTTGTAAAACCCGGGTGCGAAAGGAGGAATGAGCGGAGTAATCAATGGGAAAACCAGCCAGGTGGGGGTTGCCACCGTCAAAGTAATCCCTTAATGCTTCCCCCAGGCCATGGGCGGGCTCACCCGGCTCCGGGGGTAGCAATTCCGCTCCCAGGCTCATACCGCGGGTGTATCTTTCCAGCTGCACAAGTACCTCCGGTGGGTTGGCGCAGGGCAGAGTTACCCCGTTAATCCCCTTCGGCGTCCAAGAAAAACCCACATAGCCACAGGCTGTTTCCACAACGCAAACTTTTTTCCTTTCCATTACATTATTCCCCCCCTTTGGAAGACCAAATGAAGAGAGCCAAACCCGCAATTATAATACTTCCACCGGTTAGCTGCAGCGCAGTGGGCACCTGGTGAAAAATAATGTAAGCCAGTATCGTGGCCCCTATTGGTTCCCCCAGGATACTTACTGAAACCACGGCGGCCTTGACATATTTAAGGGCCCAGTTAAATACCGTATGCCCGCCAATGGTGGGCACCAGCGCCAGGGCCAGGAAATAAACCCAAGTCCACCCGGGGTAGGGCCCCAGGGGGTTTTTCATTAAAAACGAGCAGGCCAGCAATACCAGGCAGGCCATTCCGTATACCACGAATAAATAAGGCAATAAGCCCAGGTACTTTCTGAGCCCGCGCCCGATAAGAACATAACCGGCCATAAAGACGGCGCCGGAAAAGGCCAGGAGATCACCATACAGTGCCTGCCCCCCCACCCGAAAGTCGCTGATACCAATCAATACGCTGCCCAGGATGGCCATGGCGGCTCCCAGAAGGCCCACCAGTTTTATTCTTTCCCTGTAAAATAAGTAACCTCCGGCAATCACAAAAAGGGGATGCATGGTTACCAGCACCGTGGAGCTGGCTATGGAGGTATAGTCCAAAGAAGCTATCCATACTGCAAAATGTAGGGCCAGCATAAACCCGGAAAGGGAGGCCAGCACAATATCCCTCTTCCCCATGCGCAGCACTTCACCAGCACCGTGCCGGAAGGTAAAGGGCGCCAGTAACAGCACGGTAAAGCCCAGGCGGTAAAAGGCAATTACCATTGGCGGGGCATCAGCCATTTTGGTAAAAATGGCTGAAAAACCCGAGCCGGCAACACCTAGAAAAATTGCCAGGTAGGGATTGATTAGTGGTGGTTTATTTACTGGTTGACTTACAGGTTGATTAACTGCCGACATGACACACATCCTTTGGTACCGGGTACTTAAGTTATTAATTAAGTTATTCTATTTAAACAGGCTGGTGGAGAGGTAGCGCTCGCCGGTGTCGGGTAGTAGAACCACTATCAGCTTGTCCCTGTTGTCTTCCCTGCCGGCAATTTCCAGAGCCGCGTGCAGCGCGGCTCCGGAGGATATTCCCACCAGGAGGCCTTCTTCCCTGGCCAGGCGGCGGGCGGCATCCATTGCCCGGTGGTCCGAAACCTTAATGATCTCATCAATTACTTCCGTATCCAGCACTTCCGGAATAAAACCGGCACCTATGCCCTGGATGCCGTGTGGTCCAGGCTCGTTCCCGGAAAGGACTGCGGATGTCTCCGGTTCTACGGCGACAGCCTTTACCGAAGGCTTCCTTTCCTTTAGAAAGCCGCCCACTCCGGTTATGGTGCCACCGGTACCCACACCGGCTACAAAAATATCCACTTTCCCCTCGGTGTCGTCCCAGATCTCCCGGGCCGTTGTTTCTTTATGTATTGCGGGATTGGCTTCATTTTCAAATTGCCCGGCAAGAAAGGCACAGGGCAATTCCGAGGCTAATTCCTTGGCCCTTTCTATCGCCCCCGGCATACCCTTATTCCCCGGCGTTAATACCACCTCGGCCCCGTAAGCCTTCAGCAGGTTGCGCCGCTCTTCGCTCATGGTCTCCGGCATGGTAAGAATCAACCGGTAACCGCGAACGGCACAAACCACCGCCAATCCTATACCGGTATTCCCGCTGGTGGGCTCAATAACCACACTCCCGGGCTTCAAAAGTCCCTTTTCCTCCGCATCCCGGATCATGGCGTAACCTACCCGGTCCTTAACACTGCCGCCGGGATTGAAAAACTCCAGCTTTGCGGCCACCCTACCGGGCAGGCCTTCCGCTATCCTTCCCAGCTGCAGTATTGGCGTGGAACCGATTAAATCGGTAAGGTTTTTATACATTTATCAGCAGCCCCCTCAATCCTTCTCAATTTACCACCACCCGGTAAGGGTGTCAATATGTGACAGCCTGTCACGCTTGTTTTTGAGAACAAAAAAATACCCGGTGCAGCTCTTTGCACCGAATATCTTTTCCGGATTTGTGCCGGTTTATTTACATCATTGGGGGCATACCTTATTAGAGTGGAATTATTGTCGGGGGGTGGGGCTTTCGTATTCCACCTGAATATTTTTCATTATATCCGCATCCACGCTGCGCAGGTTGATATCCCGCTGGGGGAAGGGAATTTCCACCCCGTGCTCCTGGAACAATTCGTTAATGCGAAAGTTAAGGGCGCTCTTCACCCGGGTTCTAATCACCGGGTCACCCAGCCAGTACAGAAGCCGGAAATCCAGAGAGGATTCTCCGAAATTCAAAAAGTCCACCCGGGGCGGCGGGTCCGTAAGCACCTGCTGGTGCTCCTCCGCGGCGCTCATCAGCAGTTTTTCCACCAGCCGCACATCGGAACCGTAAGCCACCCCCACCAGAATTTGCTGGCGTATTTTGGAGTCCCCATAGGACCAGTTCACCACCTGGTTCTCGATAAACTGGCTGTTGGGGATAATGATGTGCTCGTTGTTGCGGGTCCGGACAACGGTGGAGCGGATATTTATATGTTCCACATCGCAGTGCAGGTCCACCAGCTTGATCCTATCCCCCACCTTGATGGGCCTTTCGAATAATATAATCAACCCTGAAATAAAATTGGAAACAATGTTTTGAATTCCAAATCCCACACCGATACCCAGCACCCCGGCGAATACCGTTAATATGCCCAGGTCAAAACCAATGCTGGGCAGCGCCACCAGGACAGAGATTACAATTATTCCGTACTGCAGCAGCCGGTTGAAATTGTAACGCATTCCCTTTTCCAGGTCATAACGGTCATAAACCTTATCCAGAAAAAATTCGGATATTAATTTGGAAATCTTCACCGCCAGGCTGATGATAACCAGCGGGATAAGGAAGGAAAGGGTGTTCACCGGCGTATTGCCCACGTGAAACCATGTCTTACCCAGCCAGAAGGTATCCTTGAAATAAGCTATGGCATAAAAAAGTATGGCGTAAAAGGTACTCCAGTTAACCAGTGAAAGTATAAAGGGGTACATCCTGTTTTCCTCAAAACTGGCTTTGAGCATCTTTCTTACCCTCTTGAGTAAAACGGACCGGATAATAAAAAACAAGGGTATGTAGATTAAAAAATTAATTTCATTTTTATATGGCTCCAGTGTTTGCCATATATGACTGAGCTCCTGCAAATTAATTCCCCCCTGAAGAAAAAATTTCATAAAAAGGCCCTGCGAGGATGTTTACCTGTCCATTATATACTACAATTTTATCAAGGACATAGAATCAGGAGGCAAAAATGGAATATAACAGAAAACAGCAGCGTAAAAAGGCGGGATTTGCCGGTATTCATTACGGCCTGGCCATACTGGTAATGGGTATGCTTGTTGTGGCCGGGGCACTGGGCCTGGCCCGTTTCGGGTACGGCATGATTCTAGTTAATGGGTCTTGTTACAAGTATTTTGATTCATTGGGTAGTCTTTCCCGTGAGATTGGCTGGGACAGGGGACCTGTCCCCTTGTCCCATTTGTCCCAGAGAGGTTATTAGCCGGGAGACCTTTGTCTGGTCCTTCCGGCCCGGGCTCTTTTCTACACCAGTTAGTACATCAATTGCAAAGGGGTTGGTTTGTTGAATAATTTGCTGCACGTTATCCGGATTTAAGCCCCCGGCTAAAATCACCGGTATAGTAACCGCCTCCCGGATGGCCTTAAATGTTGCTAAGTCCACGGTAACTCCCGTACCTCCCGGGCGGGAGGCGGTATAGGAATCCACCAGCAAAGCGGAAATTTTAGTCTCGGCAAGGGCACGGGCCGCCATAACAGGATCCGATAATTCAAAGGCACACTTTCCTTCTCTATCTATACGCAAAGCTTTAATGGTCTTGATTCCCAGCAGGCTAAGCCGTTGGGCCAATTCTCTTACTTCCGGTAATGTTTCTTGATAATGAAGCTGAATGATGTTAGGACGGGTGTCTTTAGCCACCGATATAATCCTGTCTACCGCCCCACCCGTTACTACACAGGAGCTTACAAAGGGTGGCACCTTGGCAATTAGTTTTGCGGCTTCAGTTTTAGTAATGTTCCATGGCACCGGCACCGGGTAATCCACCACAAACCCCACCGTATGCACCCCGGCCCGCACACACAGCTCAACATCCTTCTCATTCATTAAACCGCATATCTTAACTCGGGTCATGATTTCACACCCATGGTTACCCTGGGCATACTAAGATTACGGTACATTTCCACCGGATCTTTAGCCCGCAGGATGGCAGTTCCCACCAGCACCGCGTGGGCACCTGCCTCTATAGCCCGCCGCGCATCTGCAGGACCGGCGATGGAACTTTCACTAACCACTAAAACATCCGGGCGTACCAAGCCGGCCAACCTTTCGGTAGTACTGACACTTCCGTCATCCAGCTCCAATTCCACAATATTACGATTGTTAATGCCAATAATAGACAACTCCAACTCATTGGCAATAATTAACTCACCTTCGTTATGGGTCTCCACCAGGGGCTCCAAACCCAGCATTAAAGCATGTTCAACAAGTTTAAACAACTGCTCCTTTTCCAGCATCGAAGCAATAAGCAGCACCGCATTGGCCCCTAGAGCCGCACTCTCTTGCAATTGAAAACGACTGTTAATAAAATCCTTGCGTAAAACCGGCAGCGAGGTGGCCTGTACTATGCGCTGCAGTAATTTGGGAGAACCCCCGAAATATTTCGGTTCGGTGACCACCGAAAGCGCCGGCGCACCCGCGGTGGCCAAAGCTTTGGCCACCTCAACAGGATCTCTTCCCCCCAGCAGGTCACCCTCCTGGGGAGACCTGCTTTTAATGTCGGGAATTACCGGTATTTTATTAGAGTGGTAGTGGTTCCACAGAGCCGTGGAATATTCTTTCCGGGACAACTTTAAGCCACCGTCCTGAGATCTTGCGAAGCAGTGATCAACTGGTTAAGTTTTTCTTGGGCGGCTCCGCTTGCAATAATTTCATCGGCCAGGTGAATTCCTTCCACGAAGGAATTCACCTTACCCCCTACCAACAATGCACCGGCAGCATTCAGAATAATCGCCTGGCGGCGGGGCCCACTATCTCTCCCGGAGAAAACATTCCGAATAACGCCGGCGTTCACTTCCGGGGTTCCGGTGCAAATATCTTCAAGGGTGCAGCGAGTAAAACCAAAATCCTCGGGGGAGATTTCATAAGTGCTGATGGAACCGTTTTGTATTTCATTAATCCTGGTTTTACCCAGGAGGGAAATCTCATCCAAACCGTCCAGGCCATGTACGAAAAGCCCACGCGTATAACCCAGGGATAAAGCAATCTGAGCGACTACGTCCAACAACTCGGGTTTATAAACGCCCAAAATATGTCGCTTAGCTTTTGCCGGATTAATCAGTGGACCAATAATGGTATAAAAGATGGTCTTTATACCTAGAGCTTGTTCAGGTGGCAGTACCTTATGCATCACCGGGTGGAATAGAGGAGCATAAATAAAAGCAATGCCAACCTCCTCGATAAGCTTTTCCACAGCCCTGGGGGAAAGATTAATTTCCACGCCCAGTGTTTCCAATACGTCGGCGCTGCCTGAGAGGCTGGATATGGACCGGCTGCCGTGTTTAGCCACAGGAATACCCGCAGCAGCTGCAACTAAGGCTACCGCAGTGGAGATGTTAAAGGTGCTCAAGCCCCCGCCGGTACCGCAAGTATCCATAAGTTCATCACCAACCTGCGGGGAAATGCTTCGACAATTATCACGCATAGCCCGGGCAATGGCAGTTATTTCCGTAATGGTGGGTCCCTTCATTAACAAGGCAACCTGAAAACCTGCAATCTGCACATCACTAAGTTCATCATTTTTAATAGCATCAATTACACCATATGCTTCATCCGCCGTTAAGTCTTCCTTTACTGTTAGTTTCTTCAAAACGTTTTGTATCAAATCTCTCACTCCTCGTCTTTAAATATAAATAAGCTATAAAGCGCAGGAGCTTCTCTACTAAAGCTCAGCTTCACTCAGCTCTTCTAAAAACAAAAAACCAGAGCTTAAGCCGGCCCTGGTTACGCGCGTTAACAAGGCTCTACTAAAGCCATTCTCAACTCCACTCTTCTCATCTCAACTAGTATTTAATTATTATACTAACTATAATACCTGCCCTAGTATCTGTCAACAACAAAAGGTGGATTGGGACCTGGGGACAGAGAATAATTCAAGTTTTTGGTGACAGTCACCATTTCCTTGAATTATTCCGTGGGACAAGGGACCTCTCCCCCTGTCCCGCTTTCGAAGCGCCAGGCATCACGGCACATATCCAGCAGGTTTCGTTTGGCAACCCAGCCTAGTTCTCTTTTGGCTTTTGAGCAGTCCGCATAACATTTAGCAATATCTCCCGGTCTGCGATCCACTATTTCGTAGGGCACTTTAATGCCATTTGCCTCTTCAAAGGTCTTTACCAATTGTAAGACCGAGGTGCCCTGGCCGGTACCCAGGTTATAAATATGTACACCGGTTGTCAATTTATCCAGTGCCACCACGTGCCCTTCGGCCAGGTCCATAACATGAATATAATCTCTTACGCCCGTGCCGTCCACGGTGGGATAGTCGTTCCCAAATATTTTTAATTTTTCCAGTTTCCCTTTGGCCACCTGGGTAATATACGGCATCAGGTTATTGGGAATGCCGGAGGGCGCTTCACCAATCAAGCCACTCTCGTGGGCTCCCACCGGGTTGAAATACCGCAATAGGGAAACAGAAAACTCCGGATTTGATTTAGCTACATCAGTAAGGATGCGCTCACTTACGGCTTTTGTTTCCCCATACGGATTGGTGGTTGGAAGTAATTCCATGGTCTCGACAAAGGGAACTTTATTCTCTCCATATACCGTGGCTGACGAGCTGAAGACGAATTTCCCCACTCCATACTTCAGGCAGGCCTTGCTTAGTATAATAGTACTGACCAGATTATTGTAATAATAGGAAAGGGGCTTTTCCACCGACTCACCCACTGCCTTTAGGCCGGCAAAATGAATGACGCCACCTATCTGTTGGGCCGCAAAGAGGCTTTCAACCGCTGCTTCATCCGTAACGTCCATCTCATAGAAAGCGACTTCTTTATTTGTTATCTGCTTTATTTTATCTATAGTGCGGGCATCACTGTTGCAAAGATTATCAGCAACAACCACGTTATGTCCTGTTTCCAGCAGGGCAACACAGGTATGCGAGCCTATATACCCGGCACCGCCGGTAACCAAAATATTCATAATTTACAAATCAACCTTTCCCCTCTTTTGCTCTTTCGATTAACTTATTCTTACAATAGCTCTAACTTTCCTCCATATTTGCGCGAATATTTGAGGGACTGGTGGAGAAGAAAATCCAGCGATGTTTAGTGAACTACCCCTCCCTTCGCTTTGCTCAGGAAGGGGCTTCCAAGAGCAAAAGCAAAGTTACGGAGCTTCCTGGTTCATAGTAGGCCCTTGTTGCAGCCTAACTCCCCAGGCATTTGACCGATGTTCCAGCGGCACGAAATATTACGACAAAT